>JAABUS010000111.1_pt1 | contig 195271 bp, 211 predicted proteins | sample 5560161 | NCBI WGS metagenome assembly JAABUS01 (sample SAMN10711885, study PRJNA513376) | rock metagenome | isolation source: Antarctica rocks | place: Antarctica: Victoria Land, Trio Nunatak nord | collected 2016-01-04 | reverse complement strand
ATAGCTCGCGATGCGACTGCGAATGAAGTCATCAGACGACGAAGCATGTACTCATGCACTGCTCGAACTGATCGCATCTGCGATCAAGAATGCTACAAGATGCTGACTTCTCAAACTATCAAATAATTGTCGTCATCACGAAGAATCTCAGAGCAGTAGCGAAGATGATGATGAAAACGAAGCTCTTGAAGCAATTTAGAGTGACTAGAACACTCGTTCTCTAACGTGCAATTAACGCGAACAAATTTAATACATAGTCTCAAAACTCACTGTTTTGACTGCGTGAAGCAGTCGTGTAGACTGCGAGTGATTTTCTACCTCAGAGAGTTTTGTTCACTCGATACAGATAGCATAGAGTTTCTCATGAGTCGATCTAATCGATGTCACAAGAATGTATGAATTTATTATTATTATTATTATTATTATTATTATTATTATTATTATTATTATTATCAAAAGCATTTACATAATTCTGACATTAAAAATTTATCAATGAAAATCATGTTAATGACTTCAGTATTTATCAAAGTAAAAGATTTGAATATTTTTTTTAAACTACTTAAAATGATATTAATAATGAACAACTTGAAATTAAATGAATCATCAAACATGCTGATGAAACAGAATATAAATATATTACTTTCAATCACTACTTTAATGAAAGCAGATCATTTTTTGAATTTGCAGCAATTTTATGCATTTGAATCATTTTAAAACATTTATATGCTTTATGTTCTGTCTTTTTGCACTTGAAGCAAAATTCTTTCTTAAACAATTCTTTCTTGCTAAGATTGAGATTCAATATTCTGAGTTTCTTTCATGAAAGAATTGATATCATGAATTGAATAAATAATGTGCTGATGACAGAGTGAGTAGTTTGAATCATTGATGTTTTGATGATTGATTGAATATTCAATTCAATTAGTTTAACATTGACTTGCATGTAAATGTTAATAAACTCATTCAAATTCATGATTCATTCATTGAGTATTGCTCATTGAAGATTTAAGCTGATCTTATGCTGAAAATCATTTAATAAAGTCTCATTATTGTATTTTAATTCTGCATTAAATCTCTGAAATTTCATTTAAAATTCATGAAAGAAGATCTTGTTTTAATACAGCTTCAAGTACTGTTGTTAAATCATGTAATAATGATTAAAATCATCATACATCTTATTAATAATTAATATTACTTCTTCAACTTTTAAAAATGAGTTCAATGATATATTTTATATTCATGAAACTATGTGCTTGATTGCAACTTCACTGACTCAACTTTTAATGTAAACAATTTTCAACTCTTCAATAGAAAAGTAATTCTTGTTTATCTTCAGCTTATTTTACATTCATGACAGTCAATTATTTACATTCTGCAATAAATCTTCAAACAAGAGTGAATTTGATAACTTGATTGACTTTGATGTTCAATCTTCAGAAACAGAAAAGCTTTGTTAATTTAAAATAATTTTCAGATAATGTATAATTACATTCTTGTCTTTTATTTCTTTCTATAAAGTAGTCTGCTGAGTTTTTATTTGAGTCTTTAACAAGTTGTTTATCTTGTTGACATCTTTTAACATTTGAATTATGTCATTATGAATCTTGATTTCAATGTCATGCTGATAACATATGTATTTGATAAAGATAAAGATATTGTTTGCTTCATAAAAGCTTATTTAAGCATTCAGTTCAATGTTGTTGCTGATCTTGATCATTTTGTGATTAAAAAGTAACATGTTCATGTTCTTTTCTTCTGTATCTGATAATACATTCATGTCTTCTTCTTCTGATGCTGTTCAATTCTGTGATAAAAGTGATTCTCTTTTAGCATTTCAAAGTTCATAATGAGTAATGCTTGCTGATTCTGAACTTCTAGTCATGATATGAGTAGAAAATTGCTGATTGAAGAATTTTAATGTTACTGTTGAACTTTCTGAGTTTAAGTTCTGCTGAAATTTCTGGTTTCAATTCTGATAACGAGTTCAGTAAAGAGTTAGTCAAGAACAACATGTTCATGTTTTTTTATTTTGATTTTATCAAAATTGTTGATTTTGAATTCTGATTCTGCTGTTGAAATTGTTATGAATTTGCATAAAGCAAATCATATAAGTGTATTCTAACTAGAAGTTCAAAGCTAAAGAAGAAAGAAGATGTAACACGTCAAAGATTTTATACTCACAAAGACATGTTAAATCACTAGCGTGTCAACATCAGCTCTGTACTAGTTTATGATAGTCTGACATGATTTATGTTAGGCTAACTTAAAGTGCATGCTTGCAACAGAAATTTCTGAATTCAACTTCTGATTTTGATTTTAACTGAAGTTGAAATTTCTGATTTCAACTTTTAATTTAAATTATGTAACTTGTTTTTTGTATCATTTATACATCAATAGCAAGATTAATGAGCTTTGAACTAATGTTATAAATTTGCATAGAGTGAATCATATGAGTGTATTTTAACTAGAAGTTCAAAGCTAAAGAAGAAAGAAGATGAAACACGTCATGAGTATTTATTCACGAAGGCACGCTAGGTCGCTAGCGTGTCAACATCAGCTCTATACTAGTTTATGATAGTTTAACATAATTTATGTTAAACTAACTTGAAGTGCACGCTTGCAACACATTCTTTCATGCAGCTGTCTAGACTGATCGCGTCAAGTTGAGTACTTGAGTTCAAGTCGAGTACTCGACTCGTCAAGACTCGATTTGAGTCAGAATTCTTGACTTGAGTATTTGAGTTGAGTCAGAAGATTGAGATCGAGTATTGACTCAAAATTCTCGATTCGATTCGTCAAGACATGAAGATAGATAGATAGATATTCTATTATGACTTTCTATTATGACTTTCTACCATGACTTTCTATCAAATAGCCTTCATGTTTCTCTTCATGACTTTCTATCAAAAAGGTAATGCAAAAAGGTAATGCAAAAGTAAAAAATCGGAAAAATTATCTATATTTAGCTCTTTTGACGTCATATTCGATTTCTTGACGAGTCGAATCGAGAACTCGAATCGAGTATCGATTCAAAGTCAATATCAGGTCGAATCAGAATGTTGAAATCGAGTATTTGAGTTGAGTCAGAAGATTGATATCGAGTACTCGAGTCGAATCAGAAGATTGATATCGAAACTCAACTTGATGATCAGTCTACAGCTGTCAAAGACTTTCATTTAGCTTTATGAAGATTCAATTGATGATTTAATCATTATTTGACTCATTTGAGATCTAATGACATCAATAATGCTCAGCGAGAATAATTCTGACGTAGTGAAAGATTATCAGCTGATTCAATTAGATTCAGCCGTGCTGATAAACTCAATTCGTTCAATCTCTTTATATATGTATGCAGAGCTAGCTTCTGATTAGGTTTTAATGCTCTGTTATGTAGTTCTCATACTGCTGATGCTGATGAATGATCTTTCAGCCTAAATCGTAGTCTTTGCACGAGAACATTAAATTCGCGTGCAACCTTCGCTTGAGTAACATTGTCGCGAGTGTTCAATGCTGTAATAGCCTTCTGAATGCGATTCTCGATGAAAGCGTAAGTAGCAGTCATGTGTTTAAATTTTGGTGAATTTTTGAAGGTGATAGGTCGAAAATTCGAAAATTTGAGTTATATGACTGATCGAGTTACATGACTGACTAGTAGTACTAAGCGAAGAACTGAGCGAAAGTGCGAGGTACGAATATGCCTTTAAAATATAAAAAGCTGATTCTGATGCTCATTCAATACAAGGCTTGCGATGATCTAAAGCCAGCATCTATGACTGAAAACTAGAGTCGAGGTAATAGAAATGTGTAATTTACATCTTTAATCATCATATAAAGTAGCGGCGTGCTTAAATATACCGTCCTTGGTTTATCAGAAACTATTAAATTCTTAGATCTACTCTGGTCAAGCTTGCCTATTACTGTCTTCGCTCTCGAACAGGAGTATGGCCGTAATAAGAAGGAGTATATTTTAGTGACGGGGTGATAGGAAGAAACCTTTGAAGGGACTGCCAGACGAGGGTTGAGAGAAAGCATGGTGTAACAACGGGAGGGTGCGAGGGAGCATAGAAAGAATAAGGGAGCAGAGAGGGAGCAAGAGGGAGCATTATGGGGCAGTGCAAGGGGCACAGCCTAAAATGGTCACCAACCTTCGACTTAAATACCCCTCTCTTTTTCAACTTAAGCCTCGACTGCTGCCTAGACTTCGCCACTTCCCACATGATTCTTTGTTAATCCGTTCTGCGTGCTTGAGATATTCCTCAAACAATCAAGTAAACTTCTTCTCGCAACCACTACATTAAATAATTCACTCGCAACTTCCTGCAATCTATATATATATATATCTACTTGCAAAACATCAGATTTATCGCTTTGACTAGTAGCCGAAATGTTTCGAGAGAGAAAAATCTCACTGAAGTAAACAACAAATAAACAAATAAACAGTACACTTTGAGCGAAAACCAAAATCGAGATATGACTCAGCATCTTCGCTGACTTTTTTGTTTTTACATATATAAACCACATTACGAAAATATGATTTCATCGAGGCGTTAGTGGGTGAGCAGAATTCCTTCCACTTCCCTCATATCCTTTGCTGACATCGGTTTAGTTTAGTGGGAAGAGGACAGCAGAGGTTCTTCGAGGTTTAGAAGAGTCAACATTACTGTTGAGACCGTGCCTAGAATCTAACCAGAGAGCGTGCGTGGGTAGAATGTTTGATCAATAGAGGTAGCTATAACTAGGATATCAAGAATACAGAAGGAAGCAAAGGGTTCCGAGCTGTATTTATAGTAGGGCGAAACAAAGGGGCTAAGCAGGCTTGGTTGAGTATCGGAAGTGCTCGGATAGATGGAATGTTCTAGCAGATTCCGATTCGGAACTTCGTTGTTCCTTGACCACGTATCGGAATCCCTAGGCCCTATTCAATCCCGACATACTTCGTAACAATTACCTTTTCTGAACCGCAGAATCAAGAAGCTTTGAGGAAGGAACTTGAAGTGTGCGCATTTCTGTTCACGGTAAATTTTCATTGCTCTCGTGAAGTAAATTGATAGATAGTACAAAGTGCCGTAAATGCAAGAAAATGTAGCATCATAGGTTCGATCGATCCCATATGATGTTCATAAGATGATATTGAGAAAAAGTTTCACTACATATTCCTTAAACCGTTGAATATTAATTCATTGGCCTGGTTAGTCGGGTTATCTACTTCACCCCATTAGTTACTTGCTGTTGCTATGTCTGATATTGATATAAGGTAAGGTAAGGTAGGTAACGTGAGCTGAGACTTATGTACTTACAAAACCACACTAGGCCCGAAACCAATCATAAGTAAACCATGTAAGGTTAGCTGCACAGTTTCCCGGCATTCAGGTAAGTTTTGAGTAAAACCAAAAAACTAACTGTTTAATAGCCCAAGTCTCGGTGGATTCACTTCGTTCTTGGTATACGAGGTCATATGGGGGCATATTGATATATTGGGTTGAAGCTATCTAGTAGGTAGGAACTTCGGAGGAAGGAAAAGGTGGGAGGAAGGTCAAATACCCTGAATCCCCTGAGTCCACTAGCGCCGGATGAATGCGGCGCCGGATGGATGCGGAGATTACCAACCAAATCACACCTGAAATTCCAACATTCGTTACTTCATATCTCTCGTTTGATTGACAGAATGTGTCTTGGACTGGCTTTCAACTCATGCTTTTCTTCCACAAGAGTAGTTTACGACCTACTTGATGCCTTCTCATTACTCCTTTTGGCATGGATGATTGTGGGACGCTTCGTTTTGGGAACCCATTCGATCTCTGCAGTTACTGTCATGGTAGAGAAGACAGAGGAAGTGAAGACACGGCGAGAAAACCAAGGTATGTGATGGTTGTTACTCTGGTGAGTTCCCACTTGCGAATTGCGCTATCCCGAAGACCTGACATGTATAGACTGAGACTCTGTGGATGTTACCATATCTTCTACAATTCGCAGTTGGATTTCTGAACATTGTCACCTTAAGACCTTCATTCCCAGGTCTGTTGTAAGCTCTAACGTTTTGTCTTGTCTTGTAACTGTCGACAAGGAGAACTCCATTAACGTAAGGTAGCTACCTATGTGCCTATTTCCCTCGTGCACTAGCCCTTGTAACTCTGATCTCCTTCTAGTCGTTCTTTCATGGCTGGTTCTAAGTCTATCTGCTACACGCTCTGTTGGCCTGTCTTGTTCATCCCTAGCCATGAGAGGCTCGTTCGTATGGCCGTGTCTGCCGATACCTTCCCTCAAACAAGATGATCCTAGTGCCCTCTCATCAAACACTTCACTTCCGTTCTAGACTGACGTAAGTCCGCGGAAATGCTACTCATGGAGCCTTGCCCATATCGGCAACTTGCCTGCCGAAGTAGGAAAGGTAGGGCGGCTGTTACGTGATCATGATAAAGTGTGAACGAAGTCTGGGGAATAGCACGTGAATTAAGGTAAGCGGGCTGTGTACCAGTTCCATATCCATTTTCTCTGGCTCTTCTTTTCTCTTCTCGTCCGGTTCGAAAAGCACAGTATTGAGTAGTCTATCTGCTGTGTCATTAGTATTTATCATTACCTGTTCTTCTGGTGAGGATTCGTAGGACGAATCCTCTTCCCTTTTCTGTGAGGACTCGTCCTACGAATCCTCTTTCCTTTACCCTCTCTCCTTGTGAGGACTCGTCCTACGAGTTCTCTTTCTTTTGCCCGCTCTTCTTGTGGCTCCCATTCATCGAACATTCTTCTCCTTCTCTTCTTCCCCTTCTCCTAGGCACTCGTCAAAGCCTTTCACTGTTCTCTTCCATCTTCAATCCTGAAAAGCCATGGCTCCCACTCCCAAGCCACTAAAGTTTCAGCCGAAGCCACCCGGTCAAGTCGTTCGAAAAAGCCTGGAGGAAAGAGATCGATTAGCGAAAATACAAAACGACAAGAGGCTACAAGATAGCTTGATGGCGGCCGCACAACCACGAACCCCGCATATGATTCCGACTGATCAGGTCAATAACAGAGGCCAAGTTATGTACAGAGTCACCAAGCCTACTTCAAGATCGCAATCGTCAAGATCGCAATTTCCGAAGAACTCAGCAACTCTGAATTTGTTAAAGAATTTGCGAAAAATCTTTTACCAGAGCTTATCGTCCGAAATTCGAGCTAAAGTTAAAGACTTCCTTTACGATGACATCGAGCAAATGGATTCTGTAGTGCTCAAGCACAGATGGAACGAATTTGTCGAGGAAGAACACAAGGTGTCAGGAATGCCTATCAGCCTGGTCAAGCCTGCTGAAGCTCTTGACGACGATCTTACGATACTCATGCATTGGTCTACAAATCTATCGAAATTCTCCGGTGAAGCTATCGCCTCAACAAGAGACCATACCAACCCCTGCACACGCGCACTCGTTGATAAATTTGGCAGGATGGAGCACTTAGTAACCGAGGCATACTTCAGAAGGGCAGAGGTTATCAAGATAAACAGAAGCAAAACCCTCATGGATTTCTGAATCGTCGCTCACAGAAAAGTTCATGAGAATTTTGCAGATTTCATTTGAGAAAGATTCAAGTCCAAGGTCTGGCTTATTGTTGGGTTCAAAAACCAGGCGCGATATCAGAAAAGATATCTTAAGACTTTGTCACTTCAGATTCAGAAGATTGAAATCAAGATTAGATCTCTAACGTACTATGCCTACGTGCATTACGAGAGATCCTCCATCTGACGGATAGTGCTGTTCGACTTACACTCAGAGACAATCCTTCACAACGTTTCACTATCAATGACTCAAAGAATGAACACACAGTATAATCTAGTAGTAGCAATTCTCGAAGAGTTTGTAGAAAAAGTTCGGCTTTTCGAGAATAGGTGGAACGAACCAGAGGCGAGACATGTCGACGCCTGGGATCTTGTACTACAGAATCTCAAGGAGGAAAAACTGACTGGTAGATGTATTCCTTTTGCAAAGCTGCAACCAAGTCTGCTTCTTTATATTCAAAAGAGCTTTGGCGAAGACGTTGAAGGCATGCTCAGCAAGCCTGATAATAATGGAAACTACAGAAGTCCTTCGAGAGTTTGTGTCGCGTTGATGAGAGAGCTTGGGGTAGAGAAAGGAGTCTTGACGAGAAGAAGCCGTTCAATATTTTCTCAACTGTATCGAGATCCAATGGATGAAGAACTCACATCCGTCGCCGTTCAATGTGGTGTATGCAATGCACAAAGGACGGACAAGCACCCTACGTACGAGTGCACAATGGGACGATATGTAGCACGCAGGCTTGTGCGCAGTGATTGCAGGAATACCTGGCACAAACCCGTTGATGCTTCGATAGACTTCATAACTTACAAAGATCTGACCGAGCATGTGGTTGAGATAATCGAGCAAGATGTTCAGGGAGAGCTTGAGGGACATCATCCGAACCAAGGGAAAGGAGTCTTGATGAGAAGAAGCCGTTCAAATTTTTCTCACCTGTATCGAGATCCAATGCACGAAGAACCCACCTCCGTTGCCGTTCAATGTGGTGTATGCAATGCACAAAGGACGGACAAGCACCCTACGTACGACTGCACAATGGGACGATATGTAGCACGCAGGCTTGTGTGCAACGATTGCAGGAATACCTGGCACAAACCCGTTGATGCTTCGATAGACTTCATAACTTACATAGATCTGATCAAGCATGTGGTTGGGGTAACCGAGCAAGATGCCCAGGATAGCGAGAACGTCGAAGCAATCGAAGACGATCAAGACTCTCTAGCGGGAGATTATGATTGGAATGATCGAGATGTTCAAGCTGATGGATCTTTGGAAGATATTACAAGCCTGGATTGGCTGTAAATATATTGTTGAAGCCTTTTGCTGGTTATGGAGTCTATGGTCATGGTGGACGGTGTCGAAGTTTAAGCAGCTCACGTGAGCATATTGAATTGGTGAAAGCACGCGTTCAGGAGTCTTTGCTTGATTATCTGTTTGGAATGTCTGACTTTGCTTGCTTCAGGTTGCTTTTGTGTATATATACACTATGTATCATATAGTGCAGTGAATGGATGTAGTCGTTCCCGTTACCTTTTTTCTGGCTGTACTCTGTATGTAGTATTCGGCTCTATCATAGGCGGCCTTCCCAAATACTATGGTAATTGCCGAGCACAACAACGCTGAAATAGATTCAATAATGTTGCAAATAGTAAAGTGAAGCAAGAATAAGAGAGAGAGCAAGGACGAGGGAAGCACAGGCAAGATAGTTTTCTACACATTTTAGACAATATATTGGAAAATAAGTATCAAATTCACAAGGGCGTCAGTGGTTTAGTGGAAAAGTGAGTTTCCCCTTCTTCCTCGGGTCGGGTCGGTCCTAACTAACCATCCTGCAGATTCGTCGGTAAGTATCTCGGATAAGTTGTATCTAAACTCATCATCGCTAAACATTACGCGCAGTTGCCAGTAACATGAATTCGACGAGCCGGGGGTTCGATTCCCTCCTGACGCATTTGATTTTTTTCGTATTATTGAATGGGTTGTCAGAGTGGAGAGTCAATGCTTCTTTTTCTTTCTGGCTACTTTGGGAATTTGTGCTGCCATGTTGGGAAGTGCTTTATACGGTCTAGCGAAAGAATGCCTCCGCTGAGGGGACAACAACAATAGGCGAGATGAAGAATTCAGTATCCTTATGCTCGGAAAATGAAGCAAGCCCACCAATAGATCAGTAAACATCCACAGAGGTGGGTGGATGGTGGGAATAAGAGCTACAATCGCGTCTTGACTGAAGTTGGGAGTAAGCAGAGTGCAGGGTGACTGCTCGAACCGGAGCACCACTCAATGCAGTCAGCCGACTAGCGTGCACAGTAAGCATACGGGCTGCAGTCATCAGAAGAAATCATATGGTGCTCTCAAGTTCGCAGAATATGGGGATGGATATAAAGCGTATGCCTCGGTGAACGCGGTGGTCAAGGAACGCCTGGGGAAATTTTAGCAGCAATCTTGATACCACTTTGCAACCTGGGATGGTTGAGTAACGACATAATAAATCATAGAGTAGTATAGTCCAATATATACCCAAGGTAGTTCCTATGTATCGAGTCGATCGTAACTAATCAAGGAAATGCTCATGCGTAACCTTGAAAGTCGCACTTACCTACCTCGACTATAAGGGGCAAGCCCGAGTTCTGGCACCAAGCTTAATAGCAGAGGGCGAAGTACCACTGAATGGTATCAAGCTTTTCTGTATCCAGGATAGGTGAGACCACAGCTCTGGAACCTGCCAAGGCTACCTATGCTCTAGCATCTCACGTCGCACCACAAACAGCACTTTCGGAGCTGCCGTGCCGCGACAAGCTCCGACACACTCTTTGATGCGCGAGAGTGCATGGTCGCCTTCTTCGCCGGCCGAATTCATGAAGGGCATGGTAGCCTCTTTTCAGCCAACTTCTCAACAACGTTCTACTTCATATAGGGAGGGCATCAGATGATGTTAGCCTACAAGTATGTGCTCAGTCGAGCTTAGAAAAGGACTTCCGAGCATTAGCCATGACGCCAGGACGGCCTGTCGCTCGATGCTCTCCATCACATCTATGATCCCAGCCTCATGAGGCTGCATCGTTGTGGAAAGCCTTCCCTGCGGCAGATGGTAGCTTATGATCTAGGTTTGCCAACACCTCCCGTGCCGTCTCGATTGCTGATTCCGGCATGCCTTTCCATGGTCAGTTGCAATGCCTTGGGTCAAACTTTTGGCAGAGTTCCGTTGGAGGACGCTTACCTGCAAGACGCGCCACCTTCAGAGCATGCGAGTTCCTATTAACACCCCTTCGAAGACGGTGCACGTAGGAGAAAGAGCCTGCAGATCCCTCTGCTACGTCCGTACAGTAGCAACCCAGCTTCTCAAAGGTCTTGGCCATATCCGCTAGAACATGAAAATGAGTTGCAAAAAGTGTTCGACATCGGTTCTTGTGGTAAAGGTGGTGTAAGCAGGCATATCCAACGGCAACGCCGTCTTCAGGCGTCGTCCCACGTCCGATCTCATCCATAATAACAAAGGACCGGGGTGTAGCCTGGTTTAGGATCGCTGCAGTCTCAAGCATCTCCACCATGAAGGTAGATTGGTCCCGGAACAGATTATCTGCGGATCCGACCCTGGTAAAAATACGATCGACGAGCCCAATCTCTGCGTAATCTGCAGGCACAAATGAACCAACTTGGGCCAGGATAGATATCAAGGCGTTCTGTCGCAGGAAGGTGCTCTTTCCACCCATATTCGGGCCGGTAATGAGCCAGATACGCTCCTTGTCACCAATAAGACAATCATTACTAACAAACGCTCGGCCTTCTTCTTCGAGACCAAGCTTGACGGTGGGGTGTCTCCCGCCAATGATCTTATGATCTGGAACAGGCTTCAGTGTAGGGCGGACAAATCCCTGCTCATCTGCGAGGGTTGCAAAAGAGCGACCAATATCAAGCTCGTCCAGTACTGCAGCGTTCCGTCGTAGCTTCACTAAGTTCCGTACAACGCCCTCACGCAATTCCTGGAAGACACGCTGCTCCTCTGACTTGATTTGCAGCTTTACCTGATCGATCCTGGCCCCAAGATTGATCCACTCTGGGTGGTAAAAGGATCGAGTGGATTTGGTAGTTTTAACATCACGGGTATTGGCCGATGCTTCCAGCGATGTCCGAACTTCTTTCACCCCTTTTATATGGCATATATGGCCAAATCCAGGAGTCCAACGTAGGGTCAAGCTCTGCGCTCCTGTAACACGAACCGTCAATTATCACGTCTCGCGTACCGGGAATTTCGACTTGCCTAGTTTTTCTCTCAAGTTGGAAGTCAAAGATGCCTTTTCTGAGCACAGATCAACCAATTTGTCGTGAAGCTTTTGTAGTAAAGGACTTGCACTAAACTCTCAAATTAGCAAACCCTTGTCGATACAATGTACCTGCTAACCTTCGACGCATAATCCATGTGTCTTGTTCATCAGCGTCTTGTTCTGACGGAGTTCTACTTGTGTCTTTGGAGCGAACCACTCGTGACATGGCAACTTGGTCCTCTGCCGAGCCTTCGCTCTGCAATACGTCCTGGGCCATTGAGACTATGCTGGCAGTGTCACTTTGTTCGTTGCGATGACTCTGAATCAATCCTTCCTCATCAATAGCTGCAGCGATTTGACTCGCAAGTTGATTGGGCCCTTCTATGGCCAGTCTGCGGCTCAAGGCTTGGAGTGAGTGGCGTGGTAGCGAATCTTGTCCTTCACCACTTGAGCTTGATTCTGGAGAAGAAACTTGTTTTTCTAGCAGGCTAGCTATTCCATTCGTTGCTTCTATCGTCCTGAGTAAACTCATCATATCATCGCCGTCACCTCGGCCCATGGAAAATTTCTGTACAAGGCGCTGACAATCATAGCTCCGACGAAGAAGATTGGTAATGTGTTCTCTGAATGCTTGGTCATGGAGGAACTCGGACACTAGATCCAACCTTGCATTTATTATAGGTAGAGACATGGAGGGAGAAGCTGAGAGAATTAGTTATGGACGGCCATTACCGGAGAAACCAATCAAGAGCGTGCCAAGAATCTTGAATGAGTCCAATTGCTTGAGCTTTGGTATCTGAAAGGTTCGGATGACTTACCAATCCAGTTTTTGAGTAGTCTTGTGCCGCTCTTCGTTACCGTTCGTCGTACCGTATGTAACAAACTACCTTTCCCGCCTCCAACGCCATCTCTAGACGTCTCCAAAACCTCCAAGCCTCTCATGCTGTTTCTGTCAATGCCCATGGTCTCGGTATCAAATCTCCGTACTGGAGGTTGTAATTTGATCCCTAGTCCTTGAAGCCTTTCAGATACGTAGGCTAGAAGAAGGCTGCCAGCTGATAGCTCCTCAGGAGTGAAATTCGACTCGGTTTCAGCAGGTAGAGGACTCTCTAACATAGACGCCCATGACGAATATGAAAGCTCCTTTGATTGAGCAGGATGATACGTCACAAGATGGCGTTCTTGATGAAGTAGACTCAAAACATCATCCTCGACGTTCTTTTCTAGACCCTTCCTCAGTACGATCTCCCTAGCACCGATCCGTGCTATGGCAGAAGGAAGTGTCCCTAGATGGATACTCTGTGTGAAGAAGTCCCCAGTGGAAAGATCCAGCCAAGCAAGGCCCACAGGTTGTGATAGATGCGATGGATGCGTTGTACCCTTGAGGAGCTCAACCGGTACTTCCTTGGAGTGATCTTTCAGAGACGCATCCTGACTGGTTGGATACAGTGCCAGCAGAAAATTGTTTTCATACGGATCCATGAATTTCTCATCAATCAGTGTCCCTGGTGTGATGATTCTTGTAACTTTGCGGTCAAACAGTAGTCCTCCAGATTTAACCTTGCCGGAGGCGTTGTTGGCAAACTCCTCGCTGATGGCCACGAATTTGCTGAGGTCTTGGACGAGAATCTTGAGGAAGCGATCCAGCTGGAAGAAGGGAAACCCTGACTGGTACTAATTAGCTCTGGGCACACTCTATAGCTCCGCATTTCGGTTTGAATACCATTGAAACCAAGCCGGCAATGGTCTTCTTCTGTGCCACTTTCAGATTGAGAAGAGGGCCGTATTCATCTGCTTGCTCAAAATAGAGCTACAACCAGCATTAGCATCCGTAGTAAGAAGTCCACCTCAGAATATGCACCTCATAGAAACTGCCAACCCTGGTCAGCAAAACGCAATTTTCGAACTTCCGCATGTTATTCCGAGCCTGCTGGACAACGGCGGGGTATCCTGGGCCATCATCTTGCGTTTCTTGTAGCGGTTGCCGGACCTCTCCTCCATCGTGCTGAAGATCTCTGAGCGGGACCGTTGCCTTTGACTTTGCTCCGCGTCCGTGGATCTTCGTCAAAGGTAGCAGCCAAGGCCGGCGAACTTCATGGTTGACAAGACACCGAGTACTACTAAACTGGTAGCTCGATCTACGCAAGCTTGTGGTGCTCAGCAGACGTAGGTTGGACCTCTGTAGAGCAACGCTGCGCATATTTAGCCCAGAGCTTCCGACTGCGTAGAGTATTTTACAGTCCGGGACGCGAAAACGCTAGCGTGTTTTAATGATAGGACACAGGGGACGGACAATATGTGTGCATTTACGGTTGTTGTTTGGGCTCGATGATTGAGCAAATACACGCAACCCTAACTAAGGTACAATCTCCCAGCGAAATTCTCCGGAGCTTAATCGTTTGTCTACCCCCTATGTACCACCAGTAGACTACTAAAACGAAATATAACCGCGGCGTAAACCCTCCGCAAAAGAGTCCTCCGACAAGCAGGAAAAAGGCCCCTCATCCTTGCCATAGAGACCTGTTTGTCCGTACGGCCCTTTACTAGATGGTCTACTCTCTGCAGGCCAGGTCCCTTCGGAGAGCACCTCACCCAGCTCAAAATTGCCATGCACAAGTAGACATCGAGGTTCGAAAATCAAGTGATCTACCATTATCGATACCAGCTTCCCATGGCGTAAGTGGAATAGAGCTAACTCACTGATGAATAGCTCAATAGAAAGCTCAGCGCCATCCACTCTCCGGGCGGCCATCAGGGACCGCGTTTGCTCGAGGATATGCCAGAGGCGCTCCAGAGCTTTCGGAGAATCCTTCAAGTCGCCTTGTTCGCCACAGATGTTGCCGACCCGGATTTGCACTTCTCCATTCCAGAGAATAGAGGTGTCTGAGAACAGGTCTCCGCATAATGAAGGCATTGAAATCGAGAGATTCCTGAGACGACTACACCGAAGGATTTGTTGGCACGTATGTCGTTCAACTTGTGGGGAAGCTAAATTCGGATGTTCAAACCCATCTTTTGACAGTGGAGAATACTCCAGTATTTGCAAACTTTCTTGAGATGCTTCTACTAGAGCCATGATTCCGTTGATACTGATCGGACTCGTCGTGCCGGTAACATGTAACTCGCGAAGGTTCTCAGCTGTTCGCGCCAGTGCAACAAGATCCTCATTGGAAAGCGCCATGAAGTTCGAATTCCCGAAGATCTTCAACCGTTCGAGCCCACTGAAATCGACCGCGGCATCGTGCAAGGGCTTCCTGTCTATCTGGTTTGCAGGATTCCTCGTTTGCGTTTCCTTGAGATCGACGGCCAACAGCTCCAAGGATGAGAGATGTCTCCCCCCTGCATTATGACAAAGTAACCGTGACCAGTCTTCAGCGGTACCGTAGCGCAAAGCTGTCCATGGGAGGGTTAAGTAATTCAGAGCATCACAACGTCGAAGTATGCTGAAGATGAGCGTGATGGTCTCTGCTCCATAAAACCCGTTGAACCATAGCCTACGTATACAGTAAGCCAGCTTAGGACTGCGAGAGAATAGCTGGATTGCCGATCTCAGCGAGTAGTAAGGATCCCGGTAGACGGCGACGCTCGAAGGACGCCCTCGAAGAGTATCCAAAACGCGAGACTGTGCCCATCTACCCCATTCCTCAGCAAGAAATACAGTAGAGATGATCACATGGGCAACCTTTCACTCCCTCTCCACCTGGAGACGTACAAGCTCTTCAGAGCATAGTTACAAGCCCAATCATGCCATCGTCGATTTACTTGCCGGATGGCCTTGGAAGCATTCCATCCGAGCGCATCGGGCGCTACATGGCCTCGGATGGTCTGTTGAAGCTGTGAATCCGGTGTTTGGTTCAGACCATAAGTCCACCGTGGGCCGTCGTTCAGATTGAGGAGCGTAGCTTCTTCTAGAATTATTGACAGCACTTCATTAGGGAATATTTCCATATTGAAGAGGACGCTTTCCCGAGACTACTTTGAGAGTTGAATAGTAAGAGAGTGCAATCTGTGAATTTCTGCAAGTAATTAGCCGGCAGAAATGGCAAATTCTTTCATATCTATACGTCGAGAAGTCAGAAACATCTTCTCGCTTGGCATCATCAACTACTTGGCAGAATTCAAGCATCATGAGGTCTATTAGTCAAAATATCTCGTGTTGGGGAAGAATTGCAGCAGGTGGAAGTGGAAGTTATGGGGTAATAGCGTGAAGACTGATTGGCGGGAGGAAAACTCGACTTATGCCAGCCGACGGATGCCAAGACAATTGCGCGTCAAGACCTTAAGGACACGACGCTCACTGGTTAACAAGTACGAGGTACAACCGAGGCGGGAGGCGGCAAATCTCGTCAGCTTCTTCTTCCAACATTCACCAATTCGTGGAACAAACTTGGTGACGTGAATGACCGACCACCTTTAGTAATCAAGATGACGACAGGGGTTCCTTGCGCCTTGCACCGGTTGGCTAACTGTGACTGATACAAGCACACATTTGAAAGGAGAGAAAAAAGAAGAAAGAAAACGTTACAGGATTTCGGTGGGAATCCGAGACAATCAATATAATGTACAGTCACGACAGTATACAGAAAAGCCTTTCACTGTCCAAGGCCTCACTAACTTTGAACTAATTCACAAACTGTAATCTCTTAATAAAAGCAGAATCCCTTGCAAGCACCCCAGGCAACAAGCAAACGTGAAGTATCTCCTTACTATCGACCACTCATCTTCCCCCAAAGAATTTCTCTACTTACCTTGAGTAAAAACTTCCTGCATCTGATTTACCTAGTAACATACCGTACCGTACTAATCCAACTCTCCCTCAACACTCCAGGGTTTGTTGCGTCTTCCTATCATGATCTGTACTGTTTCCAGCCAGCCAAGGTCCCACACGGTTTCCTAGATCCCCACTGCACCAACTTTCAACTTCTCCTGTCAGATGAAAGATGAGAGCTGGTCCAACATCCCTTTTGATTCGCGGGGGAAAGCAAGATCAAGAAGACACGGTCGTGTTGCTGGTTCAGTCACATGCCAACCTTCGATATCACTCGCTTTAGACTTGAGACTAAGGGCTGTTCCTGGTGCTCGAATCTTGTCTTTCATGTCAACACCAAACATTCTTTGGACCTAGAGCCAAGACCCACAGCTGTGTTAATAGTGCCAATACCCCTCTCACCGCAGACATGGACCAAGGAGAAGACCGACATAAGTCCCCCAAGCCCCGCTGCGGGTCAGAGGAAACACCGAGAGAAGTCGACTACGCTACATCTGAGCAATGTGACAAAACAGTCAATGAAGATGACAACATATACTACGACTCCGACGTGGACTACTACCCCTCTTCCCCACCACCATCCTCCTCCTCCTCCTCTTCTTCTTCTCCCTCCTCCTCCTCCATCTCCTCCTCGCCAGACCTCCCAAACCCCCTCTTCCCCACCCCACTCCCCTCCATCTCCCAAATCTACCCCCGCTGGACCCACATCACCACCCTCCAAACCCACTACATCGCCCAATACAACACCGCCCACGCCCACCTCGGCGTCCTGAACCTCCAACTCGCATCTCTCGACTCAACAAAATCACCCTGCCATCGCCGCCGCCGCCGCAGACTCTTGCAGTCATCCCGCAAAGCCAATCTCAAGATCCTGCTGCATGCGATGCTGCACGTCGCGCGCTTAACAGGCGAGAAAATCAAACTACAACAACAAAGTATGCACACACCTTCTTTCCTCCCAAAACCACAAACACCACAAAACCCCACTAACCCCCCTGCCCCGCACAAAAAGCAACCGAAACCTACAAGCGCGAACACCAGCGCCAGCTCTGGCGGCAGCACGAGCAGGGCCAAGGAGCAGCAGTGGTGTACGGCATGATGGAGGCGTGGTGGAGCCGGGAGAGGTACCGGGTTGTTATGGGGAGGGTGCACGCTAGGAGGAGGGAGAGGGGAGGGAGGTAGGGGGGATGTTGATGGGGTTGGCGGGAAGGAAGTGGGGTCTTAAAAGAGAGCAGGGGGAAGGGAGATTGAGAGGCACCTTTAAGAAGCACGAGCAGTCAACAAACCACACAAACCCCACCTAAACACCACCATCCCCAAAGCCCCTCCCTCCATCCACCACTTCTCACCGAACCCCCCCATCACCCCCTCCACCGCGCCACACCCACCCTCGCCCCATCTTCTCAAAACCCAACAGCATGCCCCCTCCACCCAACCCCATCTCTACATACCCCTCTCGCGAGCGAAAGAGCCCAAAAAAAAAAAAAAAATACACGAACCCCACCATCCCAACTCTCCGTGCTGCGCCATCGAAACGAACCAAAAACAAAAACATAGCTATCCATATAAAGTCCTAGACAAGAGGCAGAGAGGCAAGCGGGAGTATATATATATATATATATCTACCACCCCCCAAAAAACTCAAAACAGCCCCCCTTCCCCCCCCCCCCAACCAACCTTTCCAACCAAAAAAACCAAAAAAAACGGGAAGAGAACAAACATACGTATGCCCCTCCCTTCCCCTCCCTCCCCCCCCAAACAAGGCCGAGCGCGCCGCTTTTTGACGAGGGAGATGTGAGGGTTTTTTTTTTTTTTTAGGAGACGGGGTTTTTAGGGAAGGAGCTTGTAAGGATAGAGCGTAGTGGAGGGGACGGGACAGAAGTGGTTGTTGGGGAGGGGGGGGGGTTGTGGTAAGGTCCGAAGAAGGAGGGGTGGGAGAAGAAGAAGAAAAAGAAGAAGAAAAAGAAGAAGAACAAGAAGAAAAAGAAGAAGAACAAGAAGAAAAAGAAGAAGAAAAAGAAGAAGAAAAAGAAAAAGGGGACGTGAACAAACAGGGAAAACAGGCCTGCCAGAGAAAAGGACCCAACCAACCAATCAATCTCCTTGCGAATTTCCCCTTGCGCTTTTTTTCTCCTCCTAGATAGATAGATAGACACATAGATAGACAGACTGATAGACTGACAGACAGACAGACAAAGCCACGGTCAAGACTTCCAAAAATCAAACGTAGCCGGGGTGTGTGGAAAGCGAAGGATCTTGGTGCATGTATGTATGATGTGGGAAGCATAAAAAAGAAAAAGAAAAAAGAAAAGGAGAAGAAAAGGGGGAAAAAGAAAAAAGAAGAAGAAAAAAAAAGGACCTTTCCCCGTTTGCAACAAGGGAAGGAGTTTGGTAATGTAATCAATAGCCAGCTATGCCATGTATGCTACACTCGTTGTTCGCGAGGAAAAGAATCCCAGGTCGCTCACGCCGCCCGTGCTCTCGCAACCGCGGAATCTTCCCCCTCTCCGAAACAAAGCGCCCACGCTCATGCAACCTTCCCCCCCTCCTCCTCTTCCCTCCTCTCCACATTCGCCACAGCACTCAGTAGCGCACTCGTCAAATCAATGTGAAACAACGGCCGATCCAAGCCATGCACGACCGCCACCTTCGCGGCTCCCGGCCCCGCAATCATCCGGCTCTTATAAGCCTTGCTGCCCTCTAACGCGCTGCCCAGCCCCGAGCTGCCGCTAACACTCCTGCTGCTACTGGCGTCATCGGCGCGCGCAATCTCGTCAAGTTTGCTGTTGGTGCGCGCCTGTTCGAGGTCGCGCGTGCGCTGTTTGCGGAGTTCGCGCTTGTTATCCTGGTCTTCGGCGGCGGCGGCGGCGGAGGCGGCGCCGCCGATTTCGGCGACGGAAAAGATGGGTTTCCAGCGGGAGAAGACGGGGCTGCCGTCGGCAGGGGCTGGGTAGCCGAACCCGGCGGAGGCGAGGGCGCGCTTGGTCCAGCGGTTCGTGATGCAGGCGAGATGCCAGTCTACCTTGTTTGGGCTTGCGTAGCGGTCGAGCTGGTTGCGGACGTCGATGAGGTGTTGGACGGAGGTGATGTCGACGTTGTTGACGGAGGAGAAGTCGAGGATGATGGCTTTGAGGGTCGGTTCAGACGAGTCATCGGGGGCGGTGCGGTTGCGGCGGGGGCCGGGGTCGTTCCAGGGGCGGTCCTATTGGGATGGGGTTAATGGGGGTTCTTGTGGGTAACGTGGGGGAGGCCAGAGGATAGTGACTTACTCCAAGTTTTGGATAGGAACTTTGGTTGGTTCTGCGGGTTTCTTTGAAGATAGTGGCGACCATATAGTCCAAGTAGTGGTTGGCATTGGGGTAGTTGAAGCCTTCCGAGAACCGGTAAATGAAGATCCCCGGGTACGGCGATTCGACGTCTATTTCAGGATTTGAGCCGTCATTGTGCTCAATTGGTAGGAAAATGTTTCTAGCAGATGTGTCGGGGTTGTTCGACTCCAAGGATCTCTTTTGAGCATTATCCCGAAACTTGGTTTCATCGCTCATCAGATGGTCACCAACCACGGAGTGTACCTTGACTTTCCCCAAGAAGCGACCTCTGGCCTTGACCACGCGGAACAGTAGTAATGCCACAGAGACACAGATTGTCGTGTAGATGCCGTTCTCAATGCTGGAGAAAATGGTGACCAAAACTCCCGCGAAGAAGATGAAGACTTCCAGCGGAGAAATGCGCCAGAACTGATAGACAGTATTTGGGGGAGTAATCAAGTCTCCGACGGCATGGATAATTACCGCAGAAAGCGTAGCGTTAGGTATGTAAAAGAAAACAGCAGGTAGAGCATAGATTGCGAGGAGAACCAGGACCGCAGTGATAAGGCCGGCGAAGGGGGTTCGAACGCCGGCTTTTGACTGGATCGCAGTACGGGAGAAAGAACCAGTGGCAGGGTAGGCGCCGAGGAATGGACCAAGCAGATTGGTAATACCTATTGCGACCATTTCCTGGGAAGGATCGATAGTGTAGTTGTTGACTCGACCGAATGATTTCGCAATGGCAATATGTTCGATGAGCAAAACAATAACTGACGCTGGGATCTCGCTGGCGAATGTTTTGATGATCCTTTTATTTATGACCGGGACCGCAGCGTTCTGAAAGCCTCCGGGAACCGTACCCAGGATCTGAAATCGGTGGTCTTTCGTTGCGCGATGATGTCTGTTGACCAGCCAGCTGATCAAGGTGTAGAGCAAGATGACAAAGGCCGTTCGTAGGGTGACCACGAAGAAAAAAACCTTGCTCCTCTTTGGCATTTTACGAGCTCCGAGATTGCAGGCATACCGTAGAATATACAAGAGAGTCAATGCGGTCAACCCGATAGCAGCGTCAAGGTGGGTGCCTCCAAGATGCTTCAACGTGTTGATCACGACTTTGTAAGTTGCGTCCCTTGTGGAGAACCCAGTAATGCCCATCAAGCTCGGGACTTGGCCCACGGCAATGTTGAGCGCAGAGCCTGTCATGAAAGCAGATATGGCAGCCAAAGAAATAAAATCGACAATCCAACCAGCACGGATAAGACCAATGAAGGAGATGATGCTACCAGCAACAATAGCCAGGGCTGAAGCTATGACATGCCCGGGAATATTGGGGTCGGTCTTTGCGACTTTGGTGACGACATTGCCGACAATAGTAGACATGACGGCGACAGGCTACAGGGTTAGCACAGTTACATGGAAAAAGAGAGCTGGCCAACTCACCCCGATGGTGATGTCCTTCGATGTAGCAAAGAACCAGTAGATAAGAACACCCATAAAAGAAGAGTAGAGACCGAATTGTGGAGGAAGCTGAGCAAGTTTGGCGTAGGCCATGGACTGAGGCACAACTACACATCCAACCGTGATACCTGATGCGCACTTGTCAACCATATCCCCAGTCGAATGAGCAAAGTAGTCTGAATACTGACCAGCAACAAGGTCACCAAAGAGCCATTGTCCATTGTAACGGCCAATCCAATGCGTGAACGGGAAGAGGTCGTACGCCCAACGGAGCAGTCCCTTTCCCGACGGGGTGATTCCCCGTAACCATTCCGCAGCGGTGGGCTCGTCCTCGATGAAGGCATCGGCACTCGAGACTGAAAAGACCGACTCCCCTCGGGTCAGCTTGTCACCGCCGGTAGGATCGCGGTAGTGTAGCTTGATGCCCAGCACCTTGGCAAGGGCATGGCCAACCTTGGTCGAAGCGCTCGGAGCCATATCAGACGCTGCGAATGCTCTGTGCAGACAGGGGGGCCCGACTTAAGCTTAAGAGCTCGATTCCCGAGCGGCAAAGCTGACAGCGCGGAAAAGGTAAGCAATGCAGAAGGAACGCGGGAAAGGATATGGATATCCCAGTGGCCCACGTGAATGGTGCCCGCGATATGGGATCTGGGCCAGTCGCTTCGTTATATGCACCAAGCTCGCCCGGGTCGGAAGGGGGTGTTCTGGTACAGCTTCTCTATGGACGGCGGAGAATTGACCGATTGATTTGGGGGGGTGTGGGGTGGTGCTTTCTTCGATGCAGGCGCATGCAGCCCCCAATACCCAGAGTGCCAGGCAGCCAATACGGAGAGTCTAGCTGTTCACTGGGGAGCCGAGAGAGCAATCAGACATTCCCTGTACTTCGGGTGGTCCGGAGCAGCACTGGGAGCCCGAAGAGGTGGTATTTGCTGCATGATGGAGGAGACGGAGGCGCCGGCGAAGATGGTTTTATCAAAAAGAAAGACATCATGCCTTATCCACAACTCCAAGGTTTTGCCCGGTTGGGAACTACTGTGTAACCATCAACACGTTCAATCGCATCCATCGTACCTACCTTACCTATGTTTTATGTACTGTAGTACATATGTCAGCATGCCAGGATTGAATGGCGTGATTCGCGATCCGCGATCCGCGATGCCTCGGGACTTCCCAGTGGCTTGTTTGTCCCCACTAGTCCCCACGTTCAAGACCCCAAAAGGAGTAAGAGGCGGGTTTAACCCTGTCCGAACCCCGAAGACGTGCTTGGGCGCGAAATGTCGCCTTGAAAGAAAAAAGAGGAAAGACGTCAGAAAGAAACAGAGATACTGAAGCCAGCATATTCGTCAAGAAACAAGAAACCTCCCGCGGGATAGGGAACGCCAACTTATTGGCTCACTCTGTCATCGTAAACTTGGAAGTGAACAACACCTCGTACTGTTGTCAGTATATGTATCCCGATACACTTGGCACGGGGAAAAGGAAAGGTAGCATCGATTCAACGTCTATTAAACATCGACAATGAGCACTCCGTCGCCCCTGCCCCCCTCAATGTGTCGAAGTATGCCCCGCGCATGAACAGGTTCGAGACGCGAGCTCGTGCCGCTCTCGAATACGATGCTTACACTATCTCCGTGGTATCATAGAAGTACATTCCCGCTTGACTCCCTCGTAAACCCTCCACCAGGTAGATTCCCTCCCCGTATCCTGTGTATTCACCTCCTATCCATTCCTTGAGACCGTCCGACCAAGCGCCATGCCCCCCCCCAGTTAACACGTCGATGCCTGTCTCTCAATGCAGTAGGTTCCGTAGCGAAGGACTCTCGCTCGCACCGTTCGTTAATCGCCCGTCATTGTTGGGCCATCCCCCGTTGCGCCCAATCCCTTCCGGCGGAGTCTCGGGCCGTTCGTGGTTTCCACGGGGACTGCCATAGATGGCGCCATGATACTGCTGCCTGGGTGACGGATGTGACTGGTATCGCACCGCGAATGGGTTTTCCGCCGCTCCAGGTGGTCCGTGCGGCCCAATGGAATGATCCGGCATTGGAGGAGATCTCATGATGCTGGGAGGAGGCCGGACGTGCTGGACACGGGGAGGATGCTGGGTATAAGGCACCGTCACCAGATGTCCGGTGCTGTTGTGCTGTAGTTGAAATGGGGATGGTGCTCCATTCAGCTGATGCTGGATCGGCAACTCATGATGTGGAGGGTGGCCGTAAGCAGGCGCGCGGTATGGAGCGGGGGGGGCAAAATGCGACTGTAGTGGTAGCGGTCCCACGGGAGGTGAGTGCGATATCCCGTTCGGCAAATGGGGCGGCGCGTTGTAGGGTCCTGGTCGTGGCCGGTCTGGCCACCCATGGTATTGATCATTGTTCTGCATGGCGGGGATCGGAGGCCATACCGAATGTAACCGTGGTGACGGCGTGTCGAGGCCATCCACCTTATGAGAGTCTAGCAGAATCACATCAGGCTTGGGGGATACACTCGGTCGAGGTGTCGGATCTCGGAGTTTTCTCAAGTGGCATTTGTGGCATAAAAACTCTGGGACAAGGGCCACTGCGGCGGTGGATTCCGTTTCAGGCTCTGCCGTTATCGCAGCCGCGGTAGTAGCGTTGTCTTGCACCACCACCTCGCTGGGAGGCTCACTGTTCCTGCTACCGTCGCCATTGATTCCAGGCGTGCCACTTTCTCCGGGACGTGCCCCAGAGTCGTCGTGGAAGTTCGATGAATCGCCATTGATATAACCGTTCTGCAACACAACCTGACTTCCTGTCGATTCCGCAACGTTAGTGGTCACTGGCAGAGACTTAACGCCTTCTCCAGCATTTGGCACAATCTTGTGCCACTTTGGGCTTGCGTCAGCACCACATGCGGCACATTCTTTCAGACCAGGCTCAATAACAATGGTATCGCTTAGATGAACCACCCTGTCACCGTCTTCATCGACTTCTTCTGACTTTACCGTGACAGCTGCAGGCGACACTCTCGAACTTCTGGTGATAGGTGCGGAGGCCGATGGTCCAGAAGTAGAGCCTCGATGACCAGTACTTGTACTGGTGCTCTGTAGAGCGCCTCTTGTCGCGGTATCGTTGATCGCTGCCTTCCGGACTGTTCCCGTCAAAGCAAGGTCGGCCTGCTTGTAGGTGCGGACAAAGAGCTGCAGCGCGTTGAGAGGGGAGTCCTTCACCACCTCATGAATCGGATGAAGGACATTTTTGATGTTATGGTCTGGGCAGTATATGACTGCCGAAAGATTGCCGGTCTCGCTTCCCAACGTAACCGTATTGACGGTGTGAATGCGAGAAGCTTTGACGGGGGTCACATCAAAACCGAACAAGTAGCGATACTGCTGTGCGCAACCTACGTGAAAGGTAGCTTGGCAATGATGGCAGTTGACGCAGACCCCTGCTGTCGATTTACAGAGCTTACAGACCTTTTCCCACTTGTGCACTGGAATCGTCCCAATGTTCTCAGCCGTGTCCAACAGTTTAGCGTTGCCGAAGCGGATTTCTGGTATCCAAACCGCACAGTTTACATGAATCCAGTTGTTGCCAGTCGTTCTTTTGAGCGGCTCTCGCGGGTCCACAGGCCAGCCCTTATCCTCGTGTGCGCGGCGATATCGGGCGGTATGCTCAACGACCATTTCTCGCTCCAAACGCTCCTTTTCCCTCTCACGTTCATTCTTCTTCTTGTGAGATACTTTGGGAGGCTCCATGAGCTCTTGTTCTGTGAGTCGGACTGGACACACGACGCATTCATAGGAAGTGGAGATTTGATTGGTTGGGACGGAGTCATTGGAGCACATATCACAGGTCCATTTACTATTCAATCGACCTTCTCCGATACCGTAGCAATTCCGGTGAACTGTAAGCCTGCAGTGCTTGCAGCAAAAGCGCTCTTCTCCCGAAGGCTCCATTTCGTAGCAAACAGCACACGGTAGGACCCTGATCCGAGGTGGTTCAGGCATCAAGGGAGGTTCTGGTGGCTTTTCAATGACTTTTTTCTTTGGTGGCTCAATGTAACTACCATTTTGGATTCCCTGGAGAGTTTGGTTCTCAAAGCCAGTCTTCTGTTTTTTCTTAGAGCCTTCTTGGCCTCCTGGAGGAATGGTGAGACCGGTGGGAACCTCAACGCCGACGGAAGCGGCGGTGGCCGCTGCAGCGCTACTGATAGAGATAGAATTGATTTTATTCGTGTTCACCAGCTCAGCGAGAAGTTCCTCGTCTATTCTTCTTTTCCATGCCCTACCGCCACCATTCGCAACTTTTTTGGCCACTTCATCAAGATTTTCCCACTGAATGCCGTATTTTCGCCAGAGTCCAGCACAGCGTTGACAGAGTGCCAGCATCAGATATGCGCCTTTATCTTTACTGGACTTGGATGTCTGGTCTACGGGTACCGTCGTACCTGGAGCTGTACCAGGTGCTCGTCTCCATTGTGGGGATGATCTTGATGAGCAAAACTTGCATTCGAAGCCACGCTTTCGCGCCGCAGCTTTCTCATTGTCAAAGGCAGAATCGTCGATGTCGTCAGCCACGTCATCCACAAGTTTAAGGTCAACCTCCTGCGTATGCTTTTTGCCCTTTCTGCCTTCAAAATGACCCCAGATTTGCTTTCCACGTTCCGTCTTCTTCCACATGTAATAAAAACGAACGATTTCCCCATGCTTCTGTGACTTGCCCACATGTCTGGATATACTCCGACGCTCTGATCCAAATTTTGAAACACCCACTTCAAACCTCTTGAGTTCTTCCTTGTTGAGTTCTGGTTCTTTAAGATCTTTCCGCCGGTTAACACTTCGAAGCTGTACCAGAGCTGGTTCAACCTGATAATGATTTATATACAATAGCTCGAGAGCTTTGTCCAGAAAATTTGTCGAATACTCTTTGACTCCTACAAACTTAGCGAGACTCTTAGCCCGTGCCATGTAATCGTCGACAATCTTCTCACGGTCTTCGATGCTGATATTAGTATCGCTTGCGTCATCTCCTCCTCTTGAAGAAACCTCACCAACTTGGGGTAGACGAAATTTGAGTTTCGCAGTATTGAGAGGGTCGCTATTCGGATGATCTTCACCGCGTCGAACAAAGCCAGAAGGCTCGTCCATCACCCATTTCGGCCGTTTCTCCCTTGTGGCCTTGTCTTCTTCAAGCGCTGCAACAGTTTCTTTGGTCAATTTGGCGTCCTTCTTATGGCTACCACCTTTGACGTATTTTCTCTTAACCTCAGCTGGCTTGACAAACTCCACAGGTCGACCGTGCCATATATGGACGTTAGCTTGGTGTTTGGGACCCAGACGAGAACTAGCACGTGGATAGATTCGGTCATCGTAATCGAGAGCATCCTCCACGCTGCAATGAATGCCGAAATATCGATACGGCCACAGTTTCGCCTGCGCTGTCTGTTCGGCTGTTGCTGGTCGAGGCCCCGAATTCTGCATGTTCGGATCATGCGGATTACTGCCGGTGGTAAGGTTCGATCCTCCTCCGTGCTCCTCCTCTTCTTCATCTAGAAACTCTTCCTCTTCACCTTCTACAGCTCTATCCCCCACAAGTGGAGTATTCCGAGCCTCAAGCTTCCGTTCTTGCTTTCGGCTACATGGCCCACAGGACCAAGCAAAACCACGAGCCGGCTTTTTGAGTAGTGCTGGCCGTACGCAATTCATGTGATACGTATTCTTACACATCGCACAGTCGACGGAATCATTCCTGATACCTATAATCAGCCTACATGTGTGGGCGTCGTGGATGAAACCTACGTTGCGCAGTATCCTCCACATCGTTTGCATGACTTGATAGCGCTGGTCAATTCCTTGCCACGTCCCATCTCAACAATAACATATTTCCATCGCTCATCAAGCACTCCCTTAACTTTATCTGGGACATTAATGACCTGACTCGTAGGAATCACCTCATAGAAACGCTGCATCCAACGCTCGTACAATTTCTCAAACCAGAAGCTGTCTTTTGTTTTCCGATACTCGTCTAAATCGTCTATTTCGCTCCTATGAACGATGCGACATTTCCCTCGGAGTGATGTGAGCGGACAGGTATCAGAGTGCATTGAAGCAAACACGACTCGAGTATCGTTGACTTTGCGTACGATATCTCGAGGGCGGTAGTACCAGTTGACACGAAATGAGTCTATAGGTAAGCTATCGTCGTTTTCCGCATGAAGAAACTCCATAATACGTGCGAGATAGTACGGCTCTCCCGGTGGTTCGCAGATCAAATAAACATGGTCTAACATGAAGTCAGTGATACGAAAATAAGCAGTATGCTTAGACAGATCGAGTGCTACATACCGTTGAGTGCAAGGAGCGTACCATCGTCCGCCTTTAGTTTTCCGTTTTTGAGATAGCCTTGACATGTTTCGAAACTCAGCATATTCGTTTCTCTGGTTCTAGCCATGGCTGCGGTCGAATTTTTTCTTCGGGGCGGCACGTACGCAGTGACTTGCGCCATGTCTAAGGAAGGAGTTGAGGCAGTAGGACCACCTCCAGGTGCCTTGCGCTTTTTTGACGGTGGCTGAGGGGCAGGGCTCACATCTGGGTTCAGTGAGAAACTTGACATGCCTGGAATATAATCTTTGGGCATGGTGATTGTCGCAGCAGGCTTTCCCGTTCCTGCGCCAGAGCCGGCAGTTGACGATCTTCGAGTGTTGACCGTAGAACATTGGGTTGTCTCACCAGCATCAAGATTATTTGAGCTTGCCGGACCCGATAGGCCTTTGGCTTTTTTCCCTGTACCTAGGTCGTAATCCATGTCCAATTCTCGGTCTTCCGCATAGTTTGGCCTTGTGTTCCCATTCCTATTTCGTGACCTCGTACCGTACGGTGACGGACCGGATGTGTCAATTGCATTGGTGGTTTGCGCAGGTGGCACAAATGACGAGGCTGAGTTCGTGATCGCCGACTGTGAGTCAAGGGGTGTTATCTTTTTTGACGAATTGGTGGCCGATGGTGGGATGAGTTGAGGTAAGTTGGATTGTGAACGCGGCAGGGTCGAAAGTGCATTATTTATGCTTCCGAAAGGTGCTGGAGCTGTGGGCGAAGATTGGCTCGGCCCTTGTGTTATATCGTGACCGATTTGGCTTTCATGAATATCGTCTGCCATGGTGCCTAACCTCTAGCATGAGATCTCTACAACCACCGCATCTGGGCAAGACTATGACTAACGATGGGGCGACTGATTCGTAGGCTACGCATTTGCTGATCAGATGTGTATGCAGCGTGGCCAGTTGCGCTTGTGAGGGCTACTTTGGTGCAGCATGTAGAGGGACCTCGCGCTTCTGGGGCAATCCAATTAGGCGATGCAGTGACCATATCAGAGCAAATCGCCTTATGTCAAAAGTCGCCAAGGAGCAAAATCGAGCGGATATAGCGGACGGTGGTGAGAGACTATGAACAGGTATGGAATGCACAGCGTCTGACCGGAGCGATGGGGTGGAAGAAGACCTTAACGGGGCTGACTGGAAGCAAGGTGGGTGCAAGCCTAGAGGTGAAAGAAGTCGGCGGCACTATAGATCAATACCGAGTCTGTAACTTAACACCACGCTTATTATGAGTTACCTTAGATATTATTGGGGTTTTCCCCGTCCACGCCGTCTACAGACGACGCTAACCCGACATGCCGAGCTACCTAGTTGTATCAAACCACTACTTGATTCGCACTAAAAAGCACCACATTTCCCCTTCAGTCCACCAACCTCTACATGGACCTTACTCTCAGTATAATCTGTTACGCATTAGTGAAGCGTGTGGATCGAGTCTAGTTATCACAGCCAGCGACGATATCTTACTTGTTGCTGTATTGATTCCCAAGTCGATAAAGCAAGACGGGCTTACTGGGGCCCCTATCAGATAAAGGACAGTCCCCTGTCTCGCAAGAAACCAGAAGACTCTAGATTCCAGAGTACCATCAGGCTTACTCGGAGCACCGGGGTTGATATGAGTAACATTTCTAGGCAAACAATCTGTTATGATTGACACGTCATGCCACCTACCCATCGAGTACCTTATTCAAGTCGTCTACTCGATAACTTGGATCACCACTGCCGATCTGGGGTCACAACACCTACCCCATGTCGCTACTCGAGGGAGCCGACAAAACATGGGCATCCCTTTAATATGCTCGTCTTGCTGCGCATACGCTACACTCAATAGCTATCCGTGTTGAAGCCACAATAGTCGGATGCTAAACACTCAAGACACCAAGATCAGGAATACGCGACCTGTAACTGGAGGCTCTTTCACCGAACATTGCTGGCCTCACCAAAAACCGGAATCAAACGACATGTCCCTTGGTTCAAATATCTTTTTATCTCCGAGGTGGACTCTTCTGCTTACTAATGGGGCATTGCACTTGCTTAAGCCTATTCCGGCCTTAGTTTTTCCTCGTGTTGCCGCCTCGGCCTAACTTTGAGTAAACATCAGAGCTCTCCGTGACACAGGATATATACAGTGCTTTGACATTCTATGGTTATGAGCTTTGAATCGGCGTTCGTTTGGAGCTGAAATTCTATGGCTCCATCGTTTGCTGCCTCTTTGACTTCTATAGACGTTGTGCGGCAACAAAATTACAGCACCGCCTCAGTAGTCGGCTCAAAACGAACCCGCGAAGAGGCCAACCCACATCCCTCTCACAATCCTCGATTATTGGTTGACCTCACAAACGCCGGACCTGCGCACGCTGACTTCAAGCGTCGGAGGTTAGGAAAACATAACAAGCCTAATATAGTAGCCAGCGAAATTTGTAGTATTAACGAAGGGCGAAGTTCTGCTCCACATGTGTCAGAATATTCTCAACGACGGGCTGCGGCATCCACGCCTTCTTCGTCACTGAATCCGCTGCTTTCATTGTCACATCCTCGCTATGGGTTACCAGAAACTCTGGCGAAAAATTTCTCGTCTTTAGGCATCAATAGTATATATCCCTGGCAGTCCTCATGTCTCCTTGGGCGTGGTCTCTTGACTGGCGAGAAGAATCTTGTCTACACTGCTCCAACTGGTGGTGGAAAGTCTCTTGTCGCTGATGTGCTTATGCTAAAAAGAGTCATCGAAGATCCTACCAAGAAGGCAATTGTGGTCTTACCATATGTTGCTCTGGTACAGGAAAAGCTCAAATGGCTCCGAAAAGCAGTCGAAGGGGTCCAGAAGAATTTCAATACTGCCAGTCAATCAAGCACGCAGCTAGCGAGCCATGGAAACGTCAACAACCACCGCTCAGTGCGCATTGTCGGTTTTTTCGGCGGCAGCAAAACGAGAGCTACTTGGTCCGATGTCGATGTGGCGGTTTGTACGATTGAGAAGGTCTGTTTAACATTAGCTATCGCACATCTAGTGTTCAGACCATCTAACACAGTATACAGGCAAATTCGCTGGTGAACATGGCAATTGAGCAGTGTACAATTGGTGATCTCGGTATAATGATATTGGACGAATTGCACATGATCGATGATGATCACCGCGGATACATCATGGAGTTGATGGCCACGAAGTTGTTAAGTCTAGAGGGAAAAGTCCAAATCATAGGAATGAGCGCAACGTTATCAGTATGAGTTTATTTGCGTTTAACGGGAGAACCTGCTAACAGAAATAGAATACACAGCTACTTGCTACATGGCTCGATGCAAAGTTCTATCAATCTGTTTACAAGCCTGTTCCGATCGAAGAATACTTGGTGTACGATAACTCAATTTACCCAGTCTCAACATCTAGTTCTTTCTTCAAAACCGCAAGCCAGCTCAGTTCCACCCAGCCGCGTCTCTCTCCTCCCCCGATGAGGTCCATACAACATTCAGCGTGCATTGAATTGAAAACACCCATGACTAATGCGGTTGTGGCTCTCGCCATAGAGACTGTAAAAGCTGGTTATGGTGCATTGATTTTCTGCAGTGGTCGACAAGGATGCCAGTCAATGGCTTCTTTGGTGGGTCAAGCAATGCCCACCTTACCAGGGACCGAGGACGAAGTTCTGGATAAAAGGGAAGATGTGATCGGCGATCTTAGGAGCTTAGCTGTTGGGTTGGATGAGACTCTAGGAATTACTGTGATGCAAGGTGTTGCATTTCATCGTACGTTCCAAATCTTGCAATGCTCAGCGTTCGTAGGCTGACTTTCAGAAGATGCTGGTCTTACGATTGAGGAGAGGGAGATCGTTGCTGAGGCTTACGACAAAGGTGTTATCAGAGTCATCGTTGCCACATGTAGTCTCGCAGCAGGCATCAATCTTCCCGCAAGAAGGGTCATACTTCAAGGGGCAAGAATGGGTCGGGATCTGATCGGACCTGCAATGCTGTCAGTGCCATCATCGATAGAAGATTATCACATGCTAAAGCAGTCATAGAAGACAGATGCGCGGGCGAGCTGGCCGTAAGGGTAAGGATGAGCTGGGCGAAAGCTATCTTTGTTGTCAGAAGGCCGATCTCGAAGATGTAACACAATTACTTGAGGCAGATCTTCCGATCCTCGAAAGTAGCTTGACTCCTGAGAAGCGTGGTATCAAAAGGTACAGATTTCTGTTGTGATCAAAATCCGAGCTAATTCGAATCAGAGCATTATTAGAAGTCATCACTGTACGGCTTGCAACCCATATGACAGCAATCCAGGAATATGTTCAGCGGACTTTGCTGTTCCATACCATGGATCGACAGGTACTGGACAACCTGGTGCTAACCACCATCGAGGACCTTGCGACTACGGGCATGATCGCGGTTGATGGAAGTGGTTCTTACACAGCTACCCTCCTCAGTCAAGCTATAATTGCCTCATCGCTGACACCAGAAGATGGGATCTTCGTTCATGGTGAGTTGCAAAGAGCGCTTCGAGCATTTGTGATGGACGGGGAGATGCACGTATTTTACATGTTCGCGCCTGTGCAATTATCAGGGTTTGGAGACATCAGTTGGCCAATCTTCCGGAGAGAAATGGATGGATTAGATGAAAGTGGTATTCGGGTGCTAGAGTTTGTCGGTGTCAATCCCGGTCTAGTCAATAGAATGTAGAGTATTGGCGCAGTGGCTTCGAAAGCTAAAAGCTGACTGTCGACAGGGCCAACAGTGCGAAGCCACTTCCTGAAGGAAACACCGATGAAGTTAGAGTCGCTCGAATTTATCGCCGATTCTATGCAGCCTTTCAGCTTCGTGACTTGTGCAACGAGGTTCCGGTCCATGTCGTGGCTCGCAAATACGGCATACCACGAGGATTCGTACAGACTCTGGCTCAGACTTGCGAAGGGTTCGCCGCGGGAATGATCTCATTTTGTGATCGAATGGGATGGGGAATGCTGAAGAGTGTCCTGGAGCACATGGTTGACCGGCTCAAGGCTGGAGCTAAAGCGGATCTCCTTGAGCTGGCGCAGATACCGTATGTGAAGAGTCGAACGGCAAGAGTGTTTTGGGAAAATGGAATGAAGAGCGTTAGAACAGTTGCTGAAGCAGACCCGAAGGACCTGGTTGCTATCCTATTGATGGTAAGAGAAACGATTGTAGGACGCTACCGTCTCGCGCTGATCGGACCGTAGGCTCAACCCAAACGATATAAGATAGATGGAGATGGAGAGGCCAAATACCATCAAAAGCTTACGATCAAAGCCGAGATCATTGTTGGGGCTGCGAATCGATTATGGGGTACGTCGAGTGACCTCACTTCGTCTTTGTCTTGCAGGATGAGACACTGATACCTGGCAGAACGACAACAGCAGATTGAAATCGAAGCAGATATCTAATTCCCAATCTCCTTTTAGAAAGGCGGCAGAGCGTTTGAAGTAACCATTTCCCGGAGACAACAACAACAACAACAACAACAACAACAACAACAACAACAACAGCGTTGTAAATTGGCGATAATAGGCTTTCGACTTGGAATGAAAGCTTAGTGGTGATACTCAGTCGAGTACCCGATCGATCGATTGATAGATGGGAATAGAAGGTATTCACATGGTAATAGAAGGTACTCACCATCATGCCGCCAGCCGTTGCTTTGTAAGTAGGAACATTCCGGTTCGGTTGACGCTGTACCCCAATTACTAACCGGAGAGCGACAGGAGGCCGACGCTCTTTGACGAAAGGGCGAAAAGTGAATGAAAGAATGCACCAATCTTGTGACGGTGTGTGAATGGGCTCGGAACTGATTGTGATTGTCATCACCTTACTCACCTTACTAAGGCTTACCTGATCCCTTACTGTTCCATTAGCGAACTCTCTGCCCCTCCAACTTTGGTCTATGGAACGTCAACACACATTTGCTTCATAAAGCTCCGGACATCCACCTATCAATCTTTCTTCAACCTCTGTTACACTTTACTTGGAACGTCCAGTTGATTCAATCTCGCTCCAGAAGAAAAAGAAAAGAAACTTCTTCTGACCCTCAAAGTAACCTGTCAATCACGTCTGCAACAATGGCTCCCAAGATCGCCATCGTTTTTGTATGTTCCCCACGACTTGTGGTGATGATTTCTCATGCCAGCCTTGTCGAGCTTCGAATCGGTGAAAGGCTCGTGGTTGATCAAACCCGCACAACTAGTACTCCATGTATGGCCACATCCAAAAGCTCGCTGAGGCCGAGAAAGCCGGCATTGAAGCCGCTGGAGGCAAGGCCGACATTTACCAGTAAGTTTCCTGTTTTCAAACACCAATGATCAGGCAGCTTCACCTTTCATAAATCTTCAAACACCCTACAAGCTTCCCATCCAGCCATACCCAGGACTTGACATAAGGTCAACTCTATTGAGCGAGGCTTCAGACGCCTTTTCATTTACGTCTAGCGGTGCACTTTGAAATCTGATATCCGAGCTCCTACAGTTCTTTTCCTGTGCCTCCCTCCCTTTGCTTGAGTCTTCCGCACTGTACCTTGAAATATTCAGTACTCGGCCAGTGGCTAACATACTCCGTACAGAGTCCCCGAGACCCTCTCTTCCGAAATCCTCTCCATGATGCACGCCCCTCCCAAATCCACCACCATTCCCGAAATCACCGCGGACAAGCTCGAGCAGTACGACGCTGTCCTCTTTGGCATCCCCACCCGCTACGGCAACTTTCCCGCCCAATGGAAAGCCTTCTGGGACTCAACCGGCAAACAGTGGCAAACCGGCGATTACTGGGGAAAATACGCCGGATTATTCATCTCAACCGCTTCCCAGGGCGGAGGACAGGAGAGCACGGCGATTGCGGCAATGAGTACGTTTGCGCATCATGGTATGATTTACGTGCCGTTGGGATACAAAACCGCCTTTCCCATCCTCGCTGGTTTGGATGAGGTCCGCGGTGGGAGCCCATGGGGCGCCGGTACTTTTTCTGTAAGCGTCCCCTCACTTTTTCTTTTCTTGCTACGCGAAGAGGGTGACTAAACCTCATCCCAGGGCGGCGACGGCTCCCGCCAACCCAGCGCCAGAGAACTCGAGCTCGCCACCATCCAGGGAAAAGCCTTCTACGGCGCCGTCTCCAAAGTCAATTTTTCTCTCTGACTAGATGGTCTTTCCGGTGAAGTCGCCAATGGTGCGGATAGTGGTGGTGCAGTGGGGCCAACAGCTGGTATGAAAGAGGAGAGGACTGCGGAGAATGGTACCATGGGAACGACGGATAATGCAGGAGAGAAAAAGGAAGGGGGCCCATGTGGCTTGCCGTTCAAGTGCGAGATCATGTAGCATGAATTTCCTTACCAGAAGCTTTGATAACGAGATACCAGTGGGTTTTGCAACACTAATTCGGAAACTCCGAGTGAATTGCCTAAAAGCGAGCGGAATATGAAAATGAGCATACCCCCACTCCGGCATCGCCTCGGAATGCCCAGTTTCCCAACTTCCTACTCCCCTCCTCACTCATCTCGTCAGCAATAGACCCGAACTCCAAAAGACCGACAAAACCCTTTCTCCCTTCCCCATCCCCAACCCCTCCCTTCCCTCCGTTCCGTTTTTACTCTCTATATCCATGCAATTACCCCCCCAAAAAAAGGCCAGAACGCCGTCTATATAAAGCCACTCCCACAACCCCAAGGTAAAAAACTGGCCCAAGCGAGTGATATCCTGATCCCCATTCGATTTATCATATCTATCAACGGCTTCTTCGATCCCGCTTTGCTGTGCTCGGACGGTGGGGGGGTTGCTGGGTGGGAGGGTTTAGAGGGGACAGGGTTGGTAGTGCGGTTTAGAGGGGTTGGTTTGGGGGGGAGGGTGGGTTGGAAGAGTTGGAGGGTTGGACGGAAGGGTGTTAGGTTGGAGAACAAGAATAAAGACGAGGATGGGGGCGCGGAATCGGGGGCTTGATTTAACTAGCACGCCAAAGGAAGGCTGGGAAAATGTCATTTGTACCTAACCCCATTACTATTTTACCCATCGTCGCCTCCCCTCCCCCCTCCAAACCTGCCCCCAAACCCCCCGATATCCCTCTTGAAGAACTTGCCAATATTCCTCAAATTCTCATTCAGGTTCCCCGGCGTCGTTATAGGCGTTCCTTCCCCACCTTGCGGCGGCGGGCTCATGACCCTAGCAGGTGTATTTGACGAAGTGCCTAAGGCGGGTGTGCCAAACCTGTCGACGCCATCCCTTGCAGCTGTCATGATTGCATTACCGAAAGTGGTCGGGTCGAAGCGGCCGGGGAGGTTAGAGGTGCTGAGGCTGGCGGCGGTGTTGGAGAGGGAGGGGAGGGAGGCGGGGAGGTGGATGGGCCCTGTGGAGGAGGACTGGATGTTCAAAGGTGTAAGTAGTGGAGATGATTGCTGCAGGTTTTCGTTCCGGGGCGAGGCACGATGGGCTTGGAATAGTTCGAGGAGGTGCCCCTGGTCCTGCTTGCGGATACCCTTGAGTTCGAGGATTTTCCGGAAATTGGTATCGGATCTGTCGGCGATGTGGATGAGGTACGCTTGGACGAGGGCTTCGGGAGGGGAAGGGCGGACTTGGAGGGTTTTGAGGATGGGGTCGAGTTTGGACATGGATTGCGCGACGCGCTTTACGTATCCGGCCGGCGGAGCCGTGCCTTGGGGAGAAGCAATGATTAGCAGCTCCTCGAAGCCCTTTTTTAGGACGTAGGAGTCGAGAAGCATTTGCTCTGCGCCGACTTCCGAGATAGGTTTGCATTGAAAGATATTGGAAAGGTAAGCGTTTGCGATGAGTTCGACGACATTGTCGCAGAAGGCGCGGGCGTATTGGGGTTTGTGGAGCATGGCTAAAATCTCTGCGGCACGGGTTTTGATACGGCGGAGGAGCTCTGCGACGTAAGAGCTTTGGTCAGCAACGCTTTCCATTTTGCTCCAGCCAGTGTTGCGCATTTCACGCCAAGTAGGCTCGATATCGACCTCAACTCTATGCACTAAGGCTCGAACTGTTGCGCTTGCAATGCCCATAAAGGTGTCTGCTTGACTTTGGAGGTCAATGTTCGATTTTAGCCCTTCGTCTATCCGGCTCTTTATCTTTTCTTCAAGCTGCGTGCATGTATTGAAGCAATAGTCAGCAGTATTCAGCACAAGAACTATATCTTCGATCTGTGGTGTCTTCGAAGGAGTTTGCCCAGACGGACGCTCGCTTATATAGAATAGGAGAATCTGCTGTGCATATTGATCCAGGTACTTGGCGAATACTTTGGTCAACTCTACTAGCCTTGCACCTGTAGAAAGCTTAGCGCATTGTGCTAGGATTTGGCGGTAGAAGCTGAATAGATTTGTAGATGATGGTATGACCATTTGTGGAGAAAAGTCCTCATCAGGAGGTTTCGGTGGCTGTTGCCGAAATAGAGGAATCATCGCCGACAACTGCTTATCCTGTGCCTCCACCCATACACTAAGATAGGGCTCGAATGCTTCCGAGATGGCTTGGCTGAAAACTGGCGATTTATCATCATTTGAGCTCAATGTGTCCATTGACGCTCGAGACGCATTCGTGAACCTTCTTTCTAGGTTATGCTCAAAGTCAAGAGTTTCCTGAAGGCAATTGAGCAAAACATCAATATTCAGAGATTGGCCGTCCTCTCTTCGTATAGACCTCGACAAGATGCCTTTGAAGTCTTCTCGGGTGCTCTCGCAGAACGCGTTGGCTAACATCTCATTGACTCGCCAATTGATAGGAAATATAGTAGCATGTTCCTCATCATAAGTTTTTAGCATCCTTCTGAACCACGAATATCTTTTTGAGATGTTGTCCAAGGAGCCTGCCTCCTCACTACCCCGGAAGACTTGCCGGTACTCGCGTAACTGAGTGTTGCAGTACCAAGTATTGATTCTCGATCTTGCGTTTTCTCCCAAGGCGTCCATAACTAGACAGGCCTCCGCCAGCATGCCTCTTCGTTGTCCGACCTCGCCCTTGGCGAAGGTGATCTCGAAATCCTCACATACTTGTTCCAGTAGCTCCCTTTGTAGGTCTGCCACATTCCTACTTAGCGCAGCAATCTGATCGATCGATCGGTAAGACTTGAAGTGTGCCATGAGCTGGATAACCGCTTGCAGAAGGTGGGCACATTCTCTGTACTGCCGAGAGCTGCTAAGCGCCCGGAGCTGCTCATACGCTGTCGTGAGCATCTGTAATCTCTTCAGTGCCGTCATTGAGAGCGTAAGGTTCCTCTTTGTATTGTCAAGTCGCTTGATATCGGCTGTCATTTCTGTAATCGTCTCCTCGGTCCTGATTGCTCTTTCGCGAACGCCCTCAACCTTCTGGAAGAGCTCGGCAAGATCTGCCTTTGCCTCCTGTATACGCTTAACGCTGTCTGCATCCGATGTCGATTGCTGCCGAACGAGCACGGCGATATCCTTATCGAGTTCATGTTGATGGTTTCGTAAAGCTTTAGAAGTCTTTCGCACGGATGAGAGGGTGGAAGGGTGGAAGAATATCGCATTGAGGTGCTCAATGGGGTCATAGTCAGCTAGAAGGATGTCAGTATGTCATCTTCACGCAAGAGTTGTGCTCCGACCAGCATCCAGAGAGCTTGAGTTCGGGTTGGCGCCGTTCAATTGCGGCATGAAGCTAAGTCGCTATATGACTCCAAAGGCCAGTCAAATACTGAGCAAGATAGGAACATTCAAGTACAGGGTAGGCCTGAGCTTGTCCATTTTCGTGGAATCAGGATAAATAGTTTGTCTACATAAGCCGTAGCTCATGCATTGGCCGCCTTACGCCTTACGCCTTACGCCTTACTGGCTTATGGGTAACCGAAGTATCTAAACCCTAGAACACTTGGCTTAAGCTTTCTCTGATAGTCCTTGGGACGTGCATCAAAAGAATTCATTGTGAAAATCACAGCAGGTCGATCTCATTAATCCTGTGTTCGTCTGTGAAGTAAGAAGAACAACTCTACAGATCATGTAAAGTGTTGTAGCCCGTCTCAACTAAGCTTCGTTGCCCCTTAATATCAGCAGTTCCTGTCCAATAGAACAAGCCTCCAAGCCCAGCCTGCTTTGCAAAGGCTGCCTTTAGTTGGACACTCCGCGGGTTATCGTATGTAATAAATCCTCCATCGCCACCTAAACAACAGGCTGCGCCAATTTGTTCATCGACATATTCTTGAGCTCCAGGGCGAGGTAGGTCTTTATATTCAAAAGTTCCTTCTTCGCCTCCATGACCGGTATATCGGTCTCCAACCTTCGAGGATCCCAGAAAGGAGCGTCCATAAGCGGGTATGCCAAGCAGTATTTTCTTCGACGGCACGCCTTTGGAAACCAGATAATTGACTGACGACTGGCCTGAAGTCCTTGCTCCATCATTATGAGGATGCTTTGGGGTGTATAATTGGGCATGATGACCTGCAGTCTGTGTCCATGGCCCAGCAAAATCATATGCCATCAAGTTAATAAGATCAAGATGCGTCGATGCGGAGGCAACATCGATGTTCCTTAAAGCCCATTCGCCAGCCGGTAATGCAGAGGTTAGAGTGTAATCTGGCGATGGTAGTGTCACCCGAAGAGCTGCGAGTAGATGGACATAGTCGATTCCCTGTTGCGGATTCGAGGGGTGTTCCCAATCGACTATCATGATTAGCACCAAGCATTTAGATGTAATGTATGTCTTACTATCAATGCCATTAAGCCCGTAAGTATCCACCAGTTCTCTGGCATTGTGGGCAAATGCCATACTGCTATTACGATCACGGGCGACCTCTGCGAAATTGGCACTGGCTGCTCCACCGCCTATTGATAGAATGACTTTCAAGAGTGGATATTGGCCTTTGAGAAGCTTAAAAGCGCTCAAACAACCCAACGCACCGTCAGCCTCAATTTGGGTATCTGCATATTCATCACTAAGCTGCTACACTGTCAGCGTAGTCTTCCGATCCAAAACAGTATAACTTCGCACGCTTATGCTTCCACCGAGTTGCAAGCTGTGCGTAGTATTAGGCATGACATGCAATACTACCGGCGAGGCGGGATCTCACCTTGCAAAAGCGTAGAAGACGTGGGAGATATATCCTAGGTTTAGTGACGATGGTGGCTGCTGACGATATACACGCCAATTGGGGTAATACACTGCGTTTGCGAATACTGGGGACGTCTGATCTCCGGACTGCTCCTTTGCTGGCAATGGGCTGTTCCTGTGTTTGAACGGATTCAAAGGATGGGTACGCCAGTTTGGTGTGGGAGGCGTAGAGGAAGAAGACATGCTTAAGTTACCCTCAATCGTTTTCTGTGGACTCTTGATTTGCTAGTGTAGGCTCGAGCGCGAGTATCAATTGCGGAGAGGGTGGATTCTGGACGCAGTTCTAGGCAGAAACGCTGACAAAGGGTAGATGAAGACTGGTAGAAGCTATTCATTCATGGGTGAATGTACTAATTTAACTAAATTGGCTTTGAAAAGCTCTGCATGAACCGATCACAGAGACCGAGGGTGGTGAAGGTGATAGGAAAGTGATACGAACACAAGCTGAGGTAAGAACCAGACAATCCTGGCATCAATAGGAACCAATAGAGTGCTGAAAGCGAGCTTGAATATGCCTAGAGTAGACAAAGTTCTAGGATGTGAATTGATACGCCCAATATGATAAGTCAACGCGGCCGAGGGTCGTAGAGGAAGAGAAGATTTTTCAAGGACCACTTAAGGGAACGTGTGTCTTTCCGTGGCGGAGATCACCAAGTAGAAGGGTTCACCTAGCACTCGTCCAGTCGTCCAGCCCTATAGGGCTGATAATCCACATTTCATATTTTATTGCTACCAACGTGTAATTCTTCAACATATCAGCACAACGATGGCAGCCACCCCCCCTATGTCCTTCATACCTTCTGAAGATATCCAACTTTCACAGGAAGAGCGCATAACGCTTGCTCACGCCCGTTGAAATGGGGCTACAGCAGCCAACGAAAATCCTTTCAAAGCAAAACTCGCTCGTCAACATGACATATCAAAGAGTACTCTTACGGATCGAATCAACGATCGAAAGGCTGCTTCTGCACGCAATCAACATTTTCAAAGACTTGGCCTCGAAGAAGAAGCAGCTATACGTGACTGAATTCTACGTCTTCAGGCTTGAGACTGACCTTCTCGTGTGAAGCAAGTACGTTCGATAGCTAAACTTTTTTATTAGTAGTTCTTTAGCTATCGAACGTATTTGCTTCACACGAGAAGATCAGTCTCAAGCCTGAAGACGTAGAATTCAGTCACGTATAGCTGCTTCTTCTTCGAGGCCAAGTCTTTGAAAATGTTGATTGCGTGCAGAAGCAGCCTTTCGATCATTGATTCGATCCGTAAGAGTACTCTTTGATATGTCATGTTGACGAGCGGGTTTTGCTTTGAAAGGATTTTCGTTGGCTGCTGTAGCCTCATTTCAACGGGCGTGAGCAATCAGAAGGTATGAAGGACATAGGGGGGGTGCCATCATTATGCTGATATGTTGAAGAATTACACGTCGGTAGCAATAAAATATGAAATGTGGATTATCAGCCCTATAGGGCTGGACGAGTGCTAGGTTTAGACGAGTGCTAGGTGGACCCTTCTAGGTATTCTACGACGGAATAGGTAGAGCAAAGACAAGCGACCTGAAATTGTTCTTTGGACACGAAGAGATTATTATAGATATGTATGATATACCTTCGTAAACAGCAAAGTGTCTTGCATCACTTTTTAACATTGCCCAAAATCTAAGGTTCCTGCCGGGCTCCCGGGAGGTGTGCATCCCGTCGTCTCCCACTTGAGCGAGTCAACCTCTTGTTTGGATCATTCGCGACCGCCATACCAGCTCCGAACTAAAAGCTGCGTGTGCGAACGACTCACCTATCTGTTCAGCAATATGGCAACCATGACTGAAAGTGTCGCGGCGCCGCCCACTGGCCCTGATCAACCAAGCTCCGATACAGACGCTGCAGCATTACCCTACGATTTCGCCTTCAAAGACTTTCTCAGAAAAGAATACCAATTCGGACTCAGCATCAGTCAACCCTATTGCAAAGCATTCCGAGAAGGACACTGTCCTCTAGGCAAAGGCCGCTGTCCGGACAAACATCCCATTACCCTTTCCCACAGCACTTTAATATGCAAGCATTGGCTTCGAGGGCTTTGTAAAAAAGGCGAGAGCTGTGATTTCTCACACGAGTATAATTTACGCAAAATGCAAGAGTGTATTAACTTCACTCGTACCCTTTTCTGTCCCAATGGCGACGAATGTGTGTACCTACATATCGATCCTGCCTCGAAACTCCCTCCATGTCCGCACTATGATAAGGGATTATGTCCTCTTGGACCTAATTGCAGCAAGAAACACGTTCGCAAGACGCTCTGTCCATTCTACCTTGCTGGGTTCTGTCCTTATGGACCGAAGTGTGAGAAGGGGGCGCATCCGCGCTGGAAAGAGGATCTGCCGAAGCCAACAGTAAAGGTGGAGAAAACAGCTGAGGAAGTGGAGCGGGAGAGGAATAGGATACAGGAAGAAGGAGAACGCGAGGATGAAAGGGAAAGGGAGAGAAGAGATGGTAATAGAAGGGATGGGAGGGGGAGGGGCGGGAAGGGAAGGTATGGGCAGGGGAGACGGGGACGATATTGATCGATAAAAGCAATATGCGGGAAACATCCATGAGAAGCACACTGCGGACCGAACACACTACTACGAGGAATATGCCCTGTTAAGTCGAGTAGCTGCATTCAAAGCTTTCGGATGTAACCAGCTACCGGCGTATCTTTACCAGCCCAGGCATTTAAATTCCTTCAGTCTGCCACCAGCCGGACCTCGAAGCGCCAGATCGACTATCAGCATTTCAAGGTTGCAGGGCCGACATGTCCAGCTACCCGACTCCTCGATTCGTTAAGTCGAAAACACGATGAAACCGAACAAAATACCATTGAAAATGTTCGAGGCCGCAATAAACGCAAGAACAATCCCACGAAAACAAATTGGTCAACCCATTCAATATTGATCCATTCATCTTCGGACTAAGGAAGTTCTTCAAGGTCAGGTATCCCTTCAATGCTCTGCAATGCTCAACTGAACGTCGCACTCCGCCTCACCTCCAAGAACCACCACGAAAACTAAACATTTCATAGACCAACCTCCCCATAGCTACATAAGAAATACAAAGACACTCGAGGCTACTCTATTCGTTAAATCCTGATCCATCGCTCTTTTTCAGACACGAATGATCACAATTAACCAATACAAGTCGAATTCTTTACATCTACTGATCTAGCAACATTTGAAATTGTCGGTTCAATCGCTTCAGCATTATCCATGCTGAGATAAATAACCCAAACGCCATTCATGCTCATTATCATAAAGTGAGAGGCGAAGAATCCTCGATTTCCATACCCATTCTCCAGGCCCCGGCCCACCCAACTCCCCTCCACCAATCAAGCATAAACCCTCTCGTAACTCCCATCAGAATCAGAGCCCGCACCACCTTCCACTTCCTCATCCAGCTTCTCCACCACCTTCGCCTCTTCTACTCTCTTACTCCTAGCCCCCAACATCCAACCCACAACCCCACCAGGAACCCATCTCCCCACAAAATCATACATCCAGCTCCCACTGCCCACGAAAACCGTCCCTCCCTTCCCCTTTTCCCTAACAATAGCGTCGAAAACCCCGTTCTGTAGTTCCCGCAGTGAGCTGCCTTTTACATTATCCTGCCAACCCCTCATTTGCGCAAGATAATCCTCGCCGTACCGCGATTGTGTCGCCGCATCCCAGCTTCGCACCTCTTCCTGTGCTTCGCTACCAGGTGCGCGGATCTGGGCGATTTGCTGCCGTCCTCCAGGCGCGGAACCGTAGTCGAAGGTGCCGAGTTTGAACTGCACGATATTAATGCCCAGCCCTTTTGTTTCCTTACGCAGCGTAGATATGTAATTCTGCAGCGCGCCCGCAACGACAGATTCTGGTGCATGAAATGGTGGGGTGAGCGAAGGGGTGATGGTAGGTGTAAGGAGAAGAAGAGAGGATTTCTGGGCAGTGATCAGAGGGAGGAAGGCTTGAAGCGTGGTGAAAGGGGCGAGAACGTGGGTATTTAGTGTATCGGACCAGGTGGAGGCTGTGATGGCGGCGATTGGAGTGGTTGGGTAGATGGAGTTGGGCCCTAAGCCGGAAGGAATGAAAATAAGGGAGGCGAGGTGAAGGGTATGGCCTGGATCATTGGGGCGGGTGTAAGGAGGGTTTTGGGAAGTGAGGAGGTGGGTGGTGAATTTGTGGAGGGTTTCCGCTGTTGAGGATTGCTGGGGAAGAAGATTGATTAGTCATTGAAGTTTGGATGGGCGAGGGGAAAGGCTACATACGGAGGTAATGTCTAGGTCGAGAGGGCGGATGTCGGCTCGTTCCTCGGATTGGACGAGGTGAGTCTCTGAGATGTTTCTGACGGGGATGTAGATAATGAAGCCTCGGCGCTCGAGGTCAAGGGACAGAGACCGCGTGAGTGGAGAGTATGGGGATCCTGCAAGAACAACTACTTCGGTCTTTGCTCCATACTTTGAGCGCTTCGCCCGTCTTTTGATTTGGTCAAGTCTTCTGCACCGCCAGATAATGAAGACTCCAGTGCCAACAAAGGCAACTACGGCAGCGGTCACTGCACGATGTTTTGAGATCCAGTCCTGGGAGGCCTCAAGATACCCCCTCGGTATCTTTGGAATCGCAGACGCAGGAGGCGGTGGAGGAGGCTTGATGGAGTCGGGAAGCCATGGGGAGGAGTTCAGGGTTTCTCGAAGGAAAGAGGCGGCGATGGTGGAATGCTCCTCGATAGAGTCTGCAATTTTGTTTATTTCGTTCGTTATGCTAGCTAGGAAAGGTCCAACAGTATCATTGAAGAAATCCTGATTGTTGCTCGTCATGCTGCCGACAGAGCTCTTTCAATCCTTTTTGGACAACAAGAACGCTTCGCGAACACCAGACAGGGATACACTATCAGCACGTGACCTGTCAATTGTTTATCACTACGGTATTACATTCGAACAGCCATTGTAAATATGATATATGTCTATAAACAAGGGCTTATGCATAGAAATGGTCACCTTGCTCGACATGTCAAACTCAGCTACGCTGTCCAGCACGAGCGAATACGATCGCAGAAATGAAGAGACAATAGTGTACGGATTTCTCAGCATACTCGAATTCTTCTGGTAGACTCTTATCTCGAAGTAATCCGTCTTTGAGTTCTCACTCTTGAAAGATATCTTCGAACCTTAGATCACCCTTCTCTTCCTATAAAAGCACTTCAGATCCGTCCAAATGCCTGAGATTGACCCAGTCATCTCAGAATATGAGCACGAGAAATTCCGTGCCCGCGAAGCAGATGCCCTTCAAACGCTGCAAAAAGTTGCATCCCTCGTTAAGCCAATCATGCGCCAACGAGGCTGGAAAGTCGGCGTCCTGACCGAATTCTGGCCTCCAGAACAGAACCTCCTAGGTCTGAACTGGAACCGAGGCCAGAAAATATGCCTGCGTCTTCGCTATCCCTCCGACGAGCGACAGTTCCTCCCATTGGAACAGGTCGTAGATACGATGCTACACGAGCTCTGCCACATCGTCCACGGGCCTCACAACGAAGCTTTCCATATCCTCTGGGACCAGCTCCGCGAAGAACATGAGCAGCTTGCACGGAAAGGGTACACCGGCGAGGGATTCCTCTCTACCGGTCGGAAACTCGGTGGCGCTCATATACCCAAGCATGAAGCCCGTCGCCGTGCTCGTGCTGCTGCTGAAAAACGCCGAAAACTCACCGCAGGCTCGGGCCAGAAGCTCGGAGGCACCCCCGTGGCACGGGGGAAGGATATCCGACAAGTGATTGCGGATGCAGCAACGAGGAGGGCGACTGTTACAAAGGGCTGCGCGAGCGGGACGGATAGAGGTTGGGGGATTGTGGAAGAGACTTCGAAGACTGGGTTTAGGACAAAAGCACAGGAGGACGATGCAAATGAGGAGACAATAATGCAGGCATATATCGACCTCGTTCAGGAGGACGAGATGGAGAAGTGGGGCGACAGCTACGTCCAACCTAGCAAAGAGCATCCTGCTGGTAGCCAAGGCTCTTCCGACAAACCAGCACTAACCGACCCTATCAGCAGACCAGGTGGAACCTCTCTCAAACCAGCGCCGAGCAGTTCGAGAAATCCGCCACTCCCCATCCCCACATCTACAAAACCCTTCCCCTCCCCAATGGACATCATCTTCTCATCCTCGCCTCCCAACCCCTCGTCTACTCCTCCCACCGACGCCTGGATCTGCGACATCTGCACCCTCGTCAACCCCTCCACCTACCTCGTTTGCGACGCCTGCAGCACCGAAAAGCCCGCTCCACCTCCCTCCCCATCGCGCCGACCGAAGCCCTTCCCCTCCCGCCACAGCGAACCCGCAAAGATCTCCACAAACGCCGTGGGCAAGAAGAGCGTCAAGGCATTGGCGACGCTGGATAAGGCGGCGGCGACGAAACCGCTCGGGTGGTTGTGTCAGTGGTGTGGGAATTGGATGGAGGCGGAGTGGTGGACTTGTAGCGGGTGTGGGTGTATGAAGCAGAGTTCGTGATATGTAAATGCTTGTATTTTCTGGTCTGCATAGCGGCGGTGTTTTGTTTCTGCATAGCGAATAGCGTTTTCTCGGGATGCATAAGGTATGGTAGCATTGGTAAAAACTTGAGGATCTAGCAACTACTAGTTTCACGAGATACGAAAAGATTTAAGATCATTTATCAAAACACGTAGAGCGCTGCGTAGCGGAAATGCTTGACTTTGGAGATACCCTCATCTAAAAGATACCACAGTATGTGCCAGACAGCTACTTTATCAAGCCAAAATTTCAAACAGAACGAATATACTCAAACCCACCCTGATGCCGCAGAATGCAAAACTCCTGCCCATGTACCAACCAAAGGATATTGATTTCGCGCCCAAGATACCTGAAAGCTTAAACCCCTTAATTTTTCTCCCCATCTCCATCCCTTGACTTACTCCTGCCCCTCTCTTCCTCGCCCTCGGGCTCCGCATCTCGATACCCCTCGCCCTTCTCCTCCTCATCAGACAGCAACTGTTCATCCTCGTCGCTCTCGCCCGCAAACGCATCATACAGCTCCCCCGCCCTCCTCTTTGGCCTCTTCCCACCTTTCGCCCCATTCAAAGCTTCTTCCTCTTCCAGCATCTCAAACTCATAATCTTCGCGACTCGCGCGTTTCCGTTTCCGGTGTTGGAGGTAGAAGTACATTCCAAGTCCGCCGCAGAAGAGGAGGATGAGGAACAAACTGCCGTATATCCAGATTTGGGTGTGTTTGGAGACGCCAAAGGTGGGGAAGTAGTGGGGGAGGAAGTGCTCTGACGTGGTGGTGACGGAGGGGGACGTTTCTGCCTCGATACTCGATAAGGGGCTTGTAACTGTGGAAGAAGATGTGGATGTTGCAGCAGTACTGGAAACACTCAGCGCCTCGTCCACACCCGTAGGCTTTGCGTTGACAGGCCTGTCCTGATGATCAGACGGGTTTGCTGGGAGTCCGGTTTCCGTCCCTGTACCAGGAGTGATGGGATGCAACGAGGCAGACGCGGAGATGACGTCGTGGTCATCGTCATCTGTTTCTGTAGGCATGGGAAGGAGAGACTGAATCGTGGGATCGATGCATTCGCCCCAAAGGGTGAGCCGCCAGTCGGTAAAGGTACCGTTGTGAGCGTTGACTTCCGTGTCTTTTACTAAAACGCTCCAAGTGCCAATGCCGGGTTCACCCCTGGGTTACAGATTAATGATTAGGCATTGTGCTGGACTGGATGGTTTCTTGGCTTACCAGTGAGCTACGGAAGAGAATGTCCAGTCGACGTAGCCCGAAGGTGCCTCATCGAGCCTTCGGACCACGCTTAGATGGGATACCAGGTTGGTAGGACTGCGTAGCTCAACGCTGAGGTCCCCGCGTCGGGTGTGCTCGATGTTCATGGTTACGGTGACGTGTTCGAGTCTCTCCAGGTTGGCTTTTTGCATGTCTGCTTCGGTAACTTCAAACGAGCTCAATAATCCTTCGACTCCTTCGGGGATCTTGTGCTTCACATGCAACCATGGTGACTTCAGCCAAGCTTGTGGTTTCAGGAGCTCCATTTCCTTGGCCTTTTCTACAACGCGGTAGGCATCGAGTTTGCCGTAGCCGTAAGTATGACTGAATTTCTTCCCAATATATGTCGTGTCCCATTCTTCCTCCTCATTTACGGGGACCGCAGTCTCGACGAGGATGCTTTGCAGGTCCCGCCATGTAAGTTCGGGACGAACAGAGAATGCCAGGGCGAAAATGCCGGCACCTAAAGGCGCTGCAGCAGAGGTTCCACCATGGTTCTCGTAGCACGCGTTGACACCAACATCCGTTGTATGGATCGCATCGCCACTTCCACTGCTGTACGTGACTACCAATTGAGCCGAGCATTTTTCGGAGTAATACGGATGCGTGCCCTTCCTGTCAATTGCTCCGACAGTGATGCTGTAGATACTGTTCGTGTAGCCGTCAAAATTGCAGTTGTCTCCAGCGCCAGCGCCATTCCCTGCAGCGAAGACAAAAATGTTTCCCTTTCCTCCACGACCTTTCTGCACAGCATTGACCATGGCCTTCTCAATCAAAATTCCTGGAGCATCCATGGACATACCGTCATCTGGAGGACCCCATGAACATGAGTAGATCTGGTTTTCCTGATATTTATAATTCATTGCAACGGCCTCATCCTCATCTGTTATGACTTTCGAGAGAATGCGAAGCCCTCCTATCTTAGCATTATACGCAACACCGACTCCACATACACCATTCCTCACAGCCGCAATCTCCCCGGCGCACCTTGTACCATGTCTGTCGTCTGCGAGGCGTGGTTTAGGCTCATCTGTGTTGTCGTTAAAATCGTATGATCCTTCCGCAAAGTAATTGTCCTTGAGATCCTCGCTGTACATGTCGATACCATCGTCAACCATGACCACTGTAGAATTATGACCAGTGATGCCTTGGGTCCATAGACCAGTGACGTTTATGTCATGACCCAGTTGTACAGTGTTGAAGAGATGCCACTGGTCACCGAAAATGGGATCCTCAATACTGAGCATCCTAGCAATCTCATCTCTTGCAGCTACCGCTGCTTCCACCGCAACTGGCTTTTTCTTGGGATCGGTGGGCACCACAATGAGTTTCCCTGCCTCTGCACCAGCAGTTGCTCCACTCTCCGCTTCACCCCCGTGCGGCCCATCCCGAGCGGGTGGAGGTGGTATCGTTGTTCTTTTCTGCATCCGTGGCTTCACCTTCTGCTTCTGCGACCAAAGAATCCCATCGAGAGCACCAACGCCTGTTGATACATCTCGTTTTCTCCGCCGCCTTCGCAAAAGATCGAGGACCCCATCTGCTCCGTGTTTCCTCGCACGGGGTGACGAGAATGTATGGTGGTCTGGAAGTTCGCCGAGTTTACCTTCATAGTCAAGACCAAGCGCTGAGGCTACCTGTTGAGGTGATACATCCGGTTGAAGGTGCAGCGCGTAGTAGTCATGTGTGTCATGATTTCGAGCGTGAAGGTTTGCGGCGGATGACCAGCTAACCAACGCAAGCAACCCCAGGCATTGTGCAATTCGCATTTTGAGGATGTTCAGTAGACCGCCATGGAGTGAGTTAGATATCGCCTCAACGCACTACCAGCGCTGTATATGTTAAAAGGAGAGCGTTGCGTGGCGCAGCTCCGAATAGAGTACGTTGCTCGATTTCCCTTTGTCCAATGCTGACCCGGTGAAACTCGCTTGGTGTCAGCATTAGTCGTAAATTCCGAGAACAAAGATTCCAGGAATTGCAACGGTCGGATAAATATCTTAGCCAACGGCTTTGTCCGTTGAATAGGGAGTGAAGAAGTGAAACTTATCACAATATGGGCATATGTACAAGTCAATGGCCGTTGCCAAAATATAATACAGTATTCCGTACGTACGGAAGACTGTGACAGGGGGGGCGTTCACTAGCTGGCGGGATCTCCCATAGCCCGACATTTATCGACAGGGCTGGGCTGGATCAAAGGCTCGTGGTTAGGTACGGAAGTATTCCGTACTTTAGCTCATTCTATCTACTCCTCGCCGTCGTGGTCGTTGTCGGTCTCGTTGGCCAAGACGTCCTTGACGAAGATACCAATAGCCTCCATGTTTGACATTTCCACCTTGTGTCTCCCTCATGGCGCACCTGTGCATTCACTTTTACCTTGATGCGTTGTCCCATCGTCGTTTTGTCAATAAAAAGCTAACCCGAGCTTCTCCTACCGATCTTGCATAGGTCGTCACTGAATTCCAAGAAACTCTGTACCGAAAACATGGAAACTCGACAGGGACCTTCACGGTCTCAATATGCTTCAGCTCCTGCAATTATTCTAGAGCCTATAAGAGTTGATCCCAAGCTTCCTTTACACGCTTCCATCCCACCTTCCGAAGCGCTGGACCGGTCTCCCATTTTGGATAGCACGACCCAGAATGGCATGGCAAGAAAAGCCTCTCGAAGGCGAAGAGCAAGCGGGACTGGTCCTAATGAGAAGGCGCAGCTGGAGAGTTTTCCTCAACCTCCAGCTCCTGAGGTACCAAGAGCTCCACCGGTGTCTTATCGTGATCCCTATGTCAATGGCCATTCCAGCAGTTCTAGGAACAACAACTCAACGTCATTCGCTGCGCGAGCTCGTGCAATTCCTGGCGACGCGGGATTTATACCTACGAGTCCACCAAGAAATCATGTTGAGCCAGATGACCCGATCTCAGCCGACCAGATCAGCAGACACAAACGGCGTGGAAGCATCAACCGCCCTGCTGGCGTAGATTCTCCTCAAAGCCATCACCCGGCTGTGAAATCGTTCGAACCTCCACTTGTTAGTCCAGCTACTCAACAGCAATTGTCAGGCATCGCCGCGCAAAGACAACATCAATCTCCAGACCAGAACTCTCCACGGCAAGCCGTCGAACGAAATATTTCTAGAACATACAAAGATGCCACATCCGCTCCGTCTCGCTCTAATACTAGACGTAGCTCTGCTGGCTTAACAGAGCCGCGCTCAGAGTGGGCGGCGGACCGTTCACCCCTACAGAAACTCGAGGTGAAACTCAACGATATAAGTAAAGAAGAGAAAAGGGCTCGCGTAGCGGAGGCAGAACAGCAGCTGAGGGAGTCGTTGGCCAACGGCGGACAGCGCAGGACGAGCGTCGACGTCGACCCTGCTGTCAATCGCACATCATCTAGACACGTTTCGGCAGACGCTGGCGTTCGTAGTAGAAAAGAGTCATTAGGCCAGCCTAGGGGGGTTCAAGGAAAACCGCTTCCCCGGGACATTGCTAGAGGTTCGGACAACTTTCATGCCGAACACGGCCACATTAGGGGCAGAAACGGCACGCGCACTGAAAGGCTGCCAGAACCCCTGCAAAGGGACGTATACCAGCAGCCTGGATCCCGACATACTTCACCAGCCACTCATCAGCTTTCACCTCCAGATCGCACACGGCAGACAACCGGAAGTGTCGCTGACGTTTGGGGACCGGAGCAGTCGTCAGGAAGGGGTGTACGATTCGAGGGTAGTGGACGGGTAGAGAACGGAAACCCGGGCCTAAACACTCAGCTAGACAACACAGCCCAGCGGTCTTACCGTCCTGATCAGAAGGGTGCGGACCTGCAATTGGATAGGAGTCCGAGGTCAAGGGGAGCGCAGCGATCGCAGCAGGCAGGATATAGCGAAGGACAATTAGAGATGGGCAACGGATCCTCAAGACAAGTCCCAACAGCGCAGCAGGAGTTATATGGTCAGAGAACTCGGCCGTCTCAGCATGATGATTCTGCTGCTGGGTACGGTGGTGCACCCGATCCTGTGCCAGGGCACGTTGTCCGCGGCCATAACCAGGCTAATGATTATGGAATACCTCCTCAGACCGCTTCCGGAATAGGAGCTAAACAAAAGGTTGGATTTGGCAGTACCCAAGGAGGTGCTGTTGAAACGCCAGCTCATCACAAGCACCATCTATCAGATATCCTGCATCATGGCCAGAGGAACGCAGAAAAGCAGTCTCACGACACTAATGCGGAGCCCAGACATCTTGATGAGTGGAGGCAGGGCGGCACTGCGCGGCTTACAGCGGCGGACTACAACACGCAAAGTAGCCCCGCGACTACCCAGAAGGCATGGTGGGAAGGCGGTAAAAGTGGGAGTCAACGGAGTTCGACTAATGCGAAGAAAGAGCTCAGCGGTGGGGTGCAATCAGCGAAAGGCAGTTACCAGGATGACTACGGTACGATTCAGTTTCCTTTTTCTACTCGGGGCTTGAGAGCTTCGGAACCATCCCAAAATTTGCTGCAAACGTTCGGTAAGGCCAATGTCAGGCCCTATGTAGGGAACGAGGTCCTTTTTAAGGACAATTCAAAAAAGCGTTCTTGGCTTGAGTATTACAATCCCCTTCTATCACATCATGCAGGTCTAAACCCAGATCTCAGTCTGTCTTCTGCGTATTCCTATTCATGCCCGCATCTTTCCGAGCACGACATTTATCATGAAGATCATATTTGTAAGCCATACATGAGCAAAGAGCTAATCAAGAGTATGCGGGCTATCCGCATACGTGCAGCCCCAAAAACCGACTCTTTCAATCCGCCGCTGTATCTTAAGTGTGGCCCATTACTCCGCTATACCGGTCTGAAGAGAGACATACAACAAAGCACAAGCAGCCGTAGTGCTCCATCGAGCACCGAGCGCGAGTACTGGAGAGGTAGCGTAATGATTGTGACTTCGGACGCTGAGTCCACTTACAAACCTGCACCAAAATTACGAGTATACCCTGAGCCAATGGACCTTCTACCCCCGCCACCACAGCGAGTAGACGGAGACAGCGGTTACGATCTTCCTGCGGAGTATATCGATCCTATTGCAGGGCTTCCGAAACTCTCAAGGACTGGGAAGACTGTATATGTGAAGCCAGTAGAAGATCTCGACCAAGAAGTAGATCTATCGCGAGTGGAAGACGATACTGGTTTGTATGAAGAAACTCGCACAGCAGCTGTCCCAACGTCTTACGGCACACCTGACTTCCGCCCTGGCCGCGGTAATCCCCAGAAGCCAGCCAACATCGATGATCGCCCTGGTAATGCGCGAAGGCCAATGAAAGGCCAAGAAGTCCGGGGCGTGAGACTGCATGCAGAACGGGGCTGTACGTTCTGGCGCTTCAACTTAGAGATTGAGCTTGTTGCTCATCAAGCTCGGATCGCGTACCGTATCAATAACTCTGCGTCGGTAGGGTTTTGGGTACCTGCTAAGGGACAGACCATGAACGTGATGTTCCATAGCTGTAATGGCTTCAGCATGAGTGTCAAGTACGTTATTATACCTTACGCCGAGTTGATCGCTAATCCGTTCGTAGTCCAGCTGAATTTTCCGGCCCTGACCCTCTATGGCGTGACGTGCTCAACAGTCACCAGACTCGACCATTCCATGCGATGTTAGGCGGCGGAGATCAGGTTTATAACGATGCTGTAATGACCCAGACCAAGCTCTTCCAACAATGGCTTAACATCAAGAACCCCCACCACAAACACGAAGCAGAATTTACCTCCGAAATGAGGGACGAATTGGAGAACTTTTACCTCGAAAGGTACTCCATGTGGTTTTCACAAGGTCTTTTCGGCATGGCTAATTCTCAAATTGCAATGATCAATATATGGGACGACCATGGTAGGTATTCTCTGCATTTCATCAGGTCCATTTCGTTGAATGACGCTCCCAATTGGGATCCTTCTACTTACTTCTCACCCCAAAGAACACTGTATGATGAGGTGGCTGCTTTGGCTAATTTATGGCACAGATATCATCGATGGCTATGGTTCGTATCCACATCACTTCATGAGTACACCGGTTTTCTGCGGTCTTGGCGAGGTCGCATTCAAATACTACATGCTGTTCCAACATCAGAGCGTTGTGGATGAAGGCCAAGCGGATGAGCCCAGCTGGTTACTGGGCGCTGCGCCAGGGCCTTACATCAACGAGCTCAGCAGGAGCGTTTTCATGTTTCTTGGGAAGCATGTTGCTTTTCTTGGCATTGACGCCCGAACAGAGCGCATGGTAAGCCTTGATTCCACTTCTTGTCACGAGAAATACTGAACTTTCACAGCGAGATGAAATTTTGAGTGAGGCGTCTTATGAGCTGATTTTCGATCGATGCCGGCGGGAGATCATCGAGGGCGAAACAAAACATCTAATCGTACTTCTAGGAGTCCCCATCGCTTACCCGAGATTAGTCTGGCTCGAAACATTGCTGACAAGTAGATTGATGGACCCGGTGAAGGCGCTTGCGAGGACTGGAATGCTTGGGGGCTTCCTCAATAAGTTTGATGGTGGTGTGGAGATTCTGGATGACCTTGACGATCATTGGACAGCAAAGAGACACAAGCAAGAGAGGAACTGGTTCATTCAGGAGCTTCAGGAGTTAGCTGCTGAGAAATCCGTTAGAGTGACAATCCTTGGGTAAGCGCGTACAATTTCGAAGACCATGTTCATCCACTGATAGGTATTGCAGTGGCGATGTACACTTAGCGGCAATCGGTCAATTTCACTCGAATCCAAAGCTGAAGGTACCCAAGGACAGGGATCATCGGTATATGGCTAATATAATCTCCTCGGCAATCGTCAATACGCCTCCTCCAGAAGTAATGGGAGATATACTGAACAAGCGTAATAAGATACATCATTTTGACGCTGAGGTAAGGAAGCTCGTGATAATCATGGGTAAGGGACTGACCGCATCTCAGACTGACGAAAACATGATACCTATGTTCACTCACGACGTTGACGGCAAGCCGAGAAATAATAAACACCTTCTCCCACGCAGGAACTGGTGTTCTATACGAGAATACCATCCAGGCTCCACGCCTCCTCCTACACCTCCAGAATCCGAACCTGAAACAGAGAGTGAAGGATCCCCACGCCCAGCCAACCGCCTCCAGAGGACTCTCTCACTCACCAGAGGCGACGTCAGACCCGGTAACTTGATTCGGCGTCTTTCCGGACGCGGTCCCCCACCTTCAAATGAGTATCCACCGTCTAACGAATACCGCCCCCAATCGGCCTCTGCCGCATCTCCGACAGGAGACGGCTTCTTTAATGCCCCCGGGAGATCCCCAGCAAATCCGCCCAACCTCGACGGCAACGGCAGCAGCACCATGATGCGCCACAGCTCCGCGCCCCCGCCACGCCCCAGAAACTTCCAACGCCGGCCCACAAACATGAGCGAAAGAGCCGCAACTCGCGGCGATAATGACGAGGACATCACTGGCCATATCAATCTCGAGCAGGGCCTCGATATCGTGCTCAACTGTGAAGTTAATCAAAGGGACCCCGCAGGCATTACGGCTCCTTACCGCTTGCTGGTCCCGGCTCTTCGGTATGCAGGGCCTGGAGACCCGAATATTTTAGACTATAAGAAGACAAGAAATGTGCTGAAAAGACTTACTACGATGAGGCATACGGGAAGAAAGAAGGAGCCGGGGTTGGCGGCAGGGCAGGGGCAGGGGAATTGGGGTAAGAGTGATAGTGAGATTGGGAGCGATGAGGGAATTGATGAGGCTGCTATCGGACAGCGGCGAGATTGGTACAATGGGCAGAACGGGAGTATGCCCGAGAGGAACTTGACGCAGAGGAACAAACCGGATTGGGCGATGGACGGCGCTGGGGCAACTCCAAGAGGAACCCCGAAACAGCAACAGCGCCCAGACGACGACGGGGGGGCGGAGTTCCTAGGACAGAATTTCGGCACGCGGCCAGCTACTGCTCGAAGGGACGACCGCGGGGGGGATCTGCAGAGGTACCCCAGCGCCACGCAGGAAACGGGATACTCGGCGCACGTTACGGCACAACCGCAGAATTCGGGATACCCCGGGCGAAAACTCAGCAAGGCGGAGAGGATGATGGGGGTAGGGAGCGACGAAAGTCCTCGTGGTGATATTAATAATAACGGTGGTAATGTCACACCGACGGGGCTGAGGTTGCAGGGGCAGAGCGGACAGGGATTCCAGGACGTAGAAGATGGATACGGGAGGCAGGAGGAACCGAGGGGGTATAGTGGGATTGAGGCGTATGGAGCGAAGCAGCCGAAGTGGAAAAGATATTTGAGTGAGACATTTGGGGGGAAGTAGTAGCGTTAAGGGAGGGGAGGAGTGATCACAGAAGGGAGGGAGAAGAAGGGGGCCTTTTTTTAAAGATTACAGTATTGGGTAGTTTCGCTTTCGCGGAGCGTGTATAACGTTACTGGCGAGAAGGTAGTGTTAATAAGCTGTAGCGGAAAAGGCAAAGCATATTGGAAATACCGAAAAAGCCATGTACTGACATGTTTCGGTGACTTCAACATGTTCTTTCAACAAGCTATGCTGTGCTTAACCTCCGACGCCGTTCGCTGATAACAAAGCACCCATCCACCCACCCACTCATCATGCACACATCACATCTCTCAATCATCAAAACGCCATCCCCAACCCCCTTGGAGCTTCAAGCCACCCCCTCAACCATGTCCCCCTCTGCCTCCATCTCCTTCAGATACCCCTCCCACATGCTCGCAACCCCGCTATAAAACTCAACATGCTTATCCGCCAGTTCTCCCAACGTATCCCGCCACTCGAGCGCCTTGATGCGCTCAAAATCCGCCACCTCCCTTATCACCTCCTCGTCGAACATTTCCGTTGTTCGTTTCGCCTCCTCGACGTCCCGCGTTAGTTTCTCAATCGACAATTCTAGTCTCCGCACCCTGTCCCTTCGGGACTGCTCGTGGTCGACGCCGCGCACGTCTTCGATTTTGCTCCGGATGAAGTTGCTGGGGTTGCTGAGATTTGGGTGCGGGGGGGTGGAGGCGAGGGTGTCGCGGTCGGCGACGGCTTTGGCGAGGTATTCGGTGAGAGCTTCGAAGTCGAGTTGTTTCTGCTCGCGGGTTTTGAGGAGCGCTTTCACGGAGACGATGTAGGCTTCCATGTCCCGCAGCGAGCCGAGGTAGTTTTGATCGGTGTGTTCTTTTAGTCCGGTCAGGCCTTTGGCGGTTTGTTCGACCCCTTGGGCGAAGGAATGGAGGGGAGCTTCGACGCCGGACTCGAGAGAGATTAGGCGCATGAACTGGGTGGAGAGGTCGAAGTAGTCTGTTTCGAGGTCTGCTTCGCGGCGCCCCACGCGGGCAACGATTTTCTCAACGTTAGAGAGATCTTCGTCGAGTTTGTCGGCCTTTTCCCGCACATCGATGAAGCGTTTGTCTGGTTTGTGGACTTTGCTGAAGGCGTTGACGAAGGTATCGGCGACACTATCTAAAAGGCTGTTGCTTTCCGACATGCTGTTTCTCGATGGGCGTAAGCGCATGTGCGCGTTCCAGTCGGGGGATTCAAGGAAGATGGTCAGGAGTAAGGAGCGGCGAAGGACGGGGTGGTGTGAGAGGCGTTTAAGGAAGCGATGGAGCGAGTGGGCACGACGGGAGGTGAAGTCAGGGCCAAAGCGGTCACCACGGACGTATTCGAGTTTGTGTTTGTCGGGCAGGGGAGGAACGGCGCACTGGGTGTAATCTTTGGAAAGCGTTTTGTAGAGGAAGACGAAGTCAGTGAAGCGGCGGCGTACGCTGAAGGTGGGAGCTTGGAAGGATTTGAAGTCCGTCTAAACAGTTGAGGGTTAGCTGGTGGATGTTGTAGACAGAGTCCTCAGACCATGGGCGGCATAAACGTACGTGTGTGGTGACAAGATATGACACATAGGCATCTTTCGTTGCATCGTTCTCCTTTTTTGGTGAATCAACGGTGCAGTCAAGCCTTCCATCTCCAATTCCTGCAAGATCCACGGCATCCGCATTCCGTCCTGCCTGTGGTGGGGGGGTGGTCATTCTTCTCTTCCCATTGGTGCTGGAGAAATCTCGGTGTACGTTGTCGCTGGGGCCTGCGGTATCGGGTCTGGAAGAGTCATCTTCTGGCTCGTTTCTCCATGAGACGCTGTCGAAGTCGTTGTCCATTACAGCTCGGACTGTGGAGAAAAGAGGGTGAATACAGAGGTCGACCGGACTGGAAAGAAGAACGACGACTTCCTACTCCAACATGAACTCGTATAGCCGGATTTAACGGTTTCTTCGCTTGAACTTTGGTACACGCGCCGCTTCGATTAAGAGAAGCCTGTCTTGCCTGTCAAGCCGTTGGGTGGAGGTGCTTGCCTCAGGACCTCAGACGTGTAGATTGAACTAAGCCCCTTTGGGTTAGCTGCGCTACTTACTACAAGTAGGTACTTCCGTACCTAGGTAAGTTCCATCTACTACCTGCGGAGTAAGCGCTGACCCGAAGGGGCTTAGCTCCAGCACGTCTGAGATACCTTACTGAGGCAAGGAGGTGCCGTACCTAGATATCCTGCTTAGTCAACAAGGCTGATGAATATTCAGCCCTACAAACCCCTAGAACCCAAACTTCAATAGCACTGCAGTTATAAAAGTGGAAGGCTTCTGGGCGCGGTATTCAGTGCTGCATTACCCACGAAAGCAACGAGTCCTATTCCCCTCTCTCCGTAACTGCTCGTCCGATCCACCAATTCTTAGTAAAGATATAGTAAGACTAGAAGGTTCGGTTGCAACATATAGGATCTCGTTGAATGTCATACATGTTGAATTCTAAGGCCGCTAATATATCTAGATCTAAGGTATCATCTAAAACTTTCTGTACGCAGGCGGTCGTTGACTAACGCTCCCAAATAAGTCTAATCTATATGGCACCCCCAACGCAACATGCCATGCCCGCAATCCCCATCCAAATATTACAACCCATTCGCCCCAACCCCCAAAGCCCACAGCCCATCATTGCTACCGCTGCGGGGGCTGTCTGTCCAAGCCAATAGCCCCTTCCTCATCCTCAATCCGAAAGACATCCTCGTCTTCACTAGCCTCATCCTGATACCTGTCTCCACCAGCAACCCCGTAATCGAGAAAATCTATTTGGTCGTCCTCAAGCAACGTTGGGGTTACGGCCTGCGCTTCCGAATCGTCGGCGAAGTCCTCGGGTTGGGTCGTGGAATGCCGGCCGTCTTGCCGCTCTTCGGCTTCGAGTTCTTGGGAGCGGGCAATGGTTTTCCTATATATAAGCCATCCGGTTAAAGCACCAAGGATCATACCGCCGACTATGCTGGCCCAGTTGATGGCTTTCGTGGTTGCGTCCATTTTCTCTCCGCTTTTGGCAATCACGGCGAGTCTTGACCCTATGAATACGTGGATCAAGAGCTTTGGCGTAGCGATTGCGGTCGCAAGGGCATATGTTAGTGGTTGCACTGTTGGGACTGTTGACATTGCTCCGTTTGAGAGCGAATATGGGAGCGGACAGAGCCGGATCATGCAGAGAAGTTTTAGGCCGTCATGCTTCAGGACTAGGGAGAGAGCTGCGAAGCGAGGATCGTTTGCTACGAGGCGTTTGACGAAACCTGAGAGAATTGTGCGCGATACCAGGAATGAGCAGAAGGAACCCATGATGGTAGCGGCGGCGACAATGAACCACCTATGAAGATGAGGTCAGCAATGGCCCTCCAACGATATTACTAATTTGCCAAAAAATCTCACCCTATTGGGAACCCATAAACAAATCCAGAGATAGTCACACAAGTCGAATACCCGATGATAGGTGGAAATGCAGTCATGAAAGTCATAGCCCAAAGAATCAGCCATCCGCCTCTTAAATTCTTCCATTTCACGGCTATAGGTTCCAACCATGCAAAGACCTGCTCGTTGAAGACGAAGAACAGTATAGTCAACGTCAACGCCGTCAAAACCGCTACAGCCACAGCTACTCTTTGCAGGGGCGACAATCGCTTTACTATGTGAAGGGATTGCCGCTGTATCCGTTCTATCTTATCGACGACTCTGTCTCGTAATCGTCCCCCGGAGGATTGATTGCGGGGGAAGGTCTGGCTCGAGCGGTGGCGCGACCATGATGTTCGGGACGGTTGGCTTGAGCCTTTGGGAGATCGCGGAGGGGATATGGGTAAGGCTAGGGATCGGGCGGTGGCATTGTAATCGGCGGGCATGTCTAGGATAAAGTGGTATGGACCGCTTCCGGATCACGGATGCATCTTGCTTGCGTTGTTTTGCTATGCTGGGTATGTTGGGTCCAGCATTGAATTTGATGAATAGCTTCCTGACAGCTGTACGTACTACATACCAAAGTAAGGTAATGACATTGAAGCCTAGGGTACGGCGCGGATGGCCAGCGCTAAGCGCTGTCAGCACAGGGCTGAAACTTCGGATTTAGGTCGGACTTAGATCACCACTCTTCAACTTCAACTTCAACTTCAACATCGAGGAAGATTGTCGGTCGTGATTTGTTTCAAGGGCTCATATAGAGTTCTTTGAATGTGGTAAAACTCAAGCCCAAATGCTGTTTAGTTTATTGAAGTTACAACAACAAGCCATTCTCATCAAATCCCCCCCTCGGAATCCGCAAAAGAGGAATACTCCGTACCAAACTTTTCCACCTAAAAACCATAATATCATCCTGTTCAATCCAACAGTCAAAGCCCTAAGATTCCATGCTGGTTCCCAAATTACCTGTTAACCACAAAGAAATGTTGCCAAGCGGCCGGCGAGGATAGTCCGTCTCCTGCCTCCACTGCAGCCTTGAACCTCAGTCATTCCTGAAGCCCGATTTCTATCCGAATACATCTTCGAGAGCCTCTAGCCAAGATACGGGCGCCAACCATACTCTGTACTCAGATAAGGAGGTTGCCTTAACTTTCGGTAGCGAGCCAAAGATGCTTCCCGACTTGATCGCATCTGACCGCTGCTCTACTTGCGGCGCGCTAAGAAAGTAGTCTCTTTGCCTCGTTGCCCTTTCCATCATAGCCCGTTCCTCCCTGCAACGATTGCAGTCCTTGCATCTAGCTTTGATTTCACGCTTATGATCGTGTTCATGGAAGGGCTCGTTTCGATTTTGTTCCTCGCACCAAATGCGGGCAATTTCTCTCGGGGCTCCACCACAGTTATATTCCTCCCAGTGAGAGCGACACATTGTGGAAGAAGAATTGGTGCCAGAGGAATCTGCAGGACTTTCGAAAGTAATGTAGCTGTGTGGTAAGGAATATCAAATAACGACAATATCAACAGCTCTCGACCCGAAAACCACATGTTCCTGGCCATGGGGAACGGCATCGTATCATATATTAGAAGAAAAGCATTGTTGGGGCTATGCTGAAGAGTGAACCAAAGGGCTACTGCAACAAGCCGCAAGATTGAAGAAGAAATTCATTACAGGTCCCAACAGATTCTGAGTTTAAATTCATTTCTTGCAGATACGAAGGCTTCACTGCGGTGGTCCGCCGTTCAAGCTCGTCAAGGTGAAGGGACTGGCAGAAGTTCGATAAAGAAATATGTTTCCGGCTAGTCCGAAGAACAAACATCTTGACCTACGAAAGCTGCAATTGTGAGGCGATCAATCAGAACGGATCCAGCAGTAGGTGAATTGACTTTGCTTGACGGACCGAAGGGCGTGATGTGAAGATGTGGGAGCAGCGATACCAAGGCTTAAAACCCGTATTCATTCAAAATCGGGTTATTTACATGAGTAATGATATGAATGACAGAGTCGAAAGCTCTCCCATGTAATGCATACCTGTTATTCGCACCCCTCCCTTACCACTTTCTCTCCTCGCTACAAACAACCACAATCTTCTTCTTCAATTCCTCCCTCCTCTTCTCCGCCTTCGTCCGCTTCACCTTCTCCGGCCCCAACCCCACCGCCGCCTCAATCTGCTGCGTCCCGTTCTGAAACACCAACGCCAGTTTCCCCGCCATTGAGCTCGGCTCACGATCCGCGTCTGCCGTCGGCGTTACCGGTCTCAGATAGTTTTCCGAGAACGGGACGGAGGCATAGCCGTGATGGGAGGTGAATCTTGCGGACTTGGGGGTTTTGGGGGTCTTGGGAGGTGGCGATTTGGGGGATCTGATGGGGGAACTTGTACCGAGGATTTGGGCGGCTTTGGGGGGAATGGGAGGGCTACAGAGCTCATCTGACAGGCGGGACCTTCTGGTTTTGGTTGTGGAGAGGCTTGTTAGGGTCTCGTACATGTCATGAATGCCATCTGAGAGACCCTGTTGAAGGCTTGATTGTCTTCTGTGGGAAGATCTTGATGAGGATGGCCTTTGCTCTGGCGCTTCGACGGAGCTTCGTCGTCGATGGAGTGCCTTTCTGGCACGAGATTTGAGCGAGTTTCGAAATCCCGCATGGATGCTATCGCCATCGGAAGACGAGTAAGAAAAGCGGCTTGTTTCCTCCTTGATCTGGTCGGTACCGCTGACTCTCAGTGGAGATGGGCAGAGGGAGTTATCAACAACGTCTGTGATTCTTGATGTCATTGCGGAGGGAGATAGCTTTGCGTTGTAGGATTCGGGGTTGAAGCTAGGAATGACACAAGATCTTGTGTGTAAGACACACTCGTGGTTGCCAGCGTGTTGCTCTGCACTTTTTGCACGGCCATTATGATGTAATTTTGAGGGTGACTCGGTAGGATATTCACCGCTCAGCCGTGCCGGTATTTGCTCGTGACTCGACAAAGGCAAGTTTTCTGACCTTGCTTTTTGTGCCCGTTGCTTTTCTACAGACCAATCTGAGGCTGGATGAAGCTGCTCGTTGCGGGCTAATTGTGGTCTAAGTGGTATTGGATCCGGTAACCCTGAGGTACTCGAACTGTATGTTGATGGTTGAAGAAAAATATGTGGTGGTAATATTGCGTCCTTTCTACTCCTCTGATGTGTGTTCATTTTTTCCTCTTCCGAGGTACTGTAGACGCTGGAAAGAGAGACGGTGGAGGGCGATGGTGGTAGAGGCTTGTGATTGCTGACAGAAGTGTCAATAGATACGGAGATTACGCCGTAGATTGGAGTCTTCAAAAAAGGCTTCTCCATACCACTCTGAGACGGAAGCTTGACTTCGTGTGCAATAGCCGCAAATTTTTCGTGTGGGAATTGGGATGTTAGTGAATCGTTATTATACACACAACCGCTTACAAAGATGTAAATACCAACATGAATGAGAAAGCAGATAATGTATCCATCATAAGCTGAGAAGGAAGAAAGCTTCTCCATAATGAAGAGGGTATTTGTCATGGCCACAAGCCACTCTTTCACGCGTGGCGATGACATACACTCAAAAGTACTGCAATACCATGTGAGAAGAATAGAGATGGTGTAAATACACAAAGAACTCAGGCCTTTGTATAGCGGTCTATTAGATTTCGGATCTCTGAGGGGAGTGTGATCCAGTAAAGGAAGGCTCAGGAAGGCTCATTCTAAATCATCTAGATTCAAGCCATATAGTTTCTCAATATAAGGAAGCATGAAAGCGCTTGCTTCCTGGATGGTAGTGGCGTGGCCGGATGCTTTGGCACAAGGAGTAGAATTTGATATTGACCGGATTTAGTTAGCTCCACTACGGCTTGAATGAAGAACGTGATAGTTAGCCTCAGGTCTCCAGTCAGCATAGACGATCGACGGGATTGTTTTCCATTTGACAACGATGTCAGTCGTCAGACCTTTTGGGATCGTTTGGTCTTTCCAGCTTATAATCATCTATACCGACACACTCGAGGTGGACACTTGCTTCAAAGTTATTTTTCTTTCTACCTTTTCTCGAGACGAAGTTGACGCCAAGCAACTGATGCTCGATTCGAAACGCAACGCTGCCGTTCGGAACGATGTAAAGATTTTGAGTAGTATCTCTGGAGATAGGAGATACAAGTCGAACCCTGGACCCATATATAACAACAACTGACAAGGTGAATGGTGGCATCCTATTCCACAGGCTGAGCTATGATGAGCTTCCTTATCGTCTCAAGTTGTATTCGCGTCACCTGGAAGGCCAATCATTTGTCGTGCTGTTGTGCATGAAGTGATGTGGAATCGAAGTTGTGGAAGCATCTTCCTTTCCCCTGCTTAGTATGTACTCGGGCCTGTGCCGAGGCTCAGCAGCCCTACTCCGGCCTTGACCTCCCAGAAATACATCCCCCATATATTACTTCCAGCGCCAGTCTCTGTTCTTTCATCTTATTTCCTACCTGGAGCCAACATAAAAGCCCATCTACTTTCTCCAAGTAGATTCTACATTTCTCCTCTCTACCACCCCATAGCCACCACCAAACTGTTCTCCTCCACCTTCCGCCGCGCCGCCACCTCTCCCCTCCGCTCCAGCCTCAGTGTCTCCCTTGCAGCAATCGCATCTATCCAGCAGAGGAGTCCCGCCCCATCGGCCCAGCTTCCCCACCTGTCCCGGCCCTCGGGCACCCAAACCAGAAGGATGCACTCCCGCGTTATCATAATCGGCTCTGGTCCTGCTGCCCATACCGCAGCGGTCTACCTGGCAAGAGCAGAGTTGCAACCTGTGCTCTACGAAGGCTTCCTCGCTAATGGCATAGCCGCTGGTGGGCAGCTCACGACAACGACAGACGTCGAGAATTACCCTGGTTTTCCTGACGGCGTTGGCGGGCAAGAACTGATGGTATTTCGCCCCACTCTCCCTTTGTAAAATCCCAATGGCTAACGATCATTTCCCCCCGACTAGGACGCCATGCGCGCGCATTCTCTCCGCTTCGGCACAGACATAAAAACTGAAACAATCTCCCACGTCGACCTCTCCTCCCGCCCCTTCAAACTGTTCTCCGAAAACGCCCCCGAAACCCCCATAACCGCCTCCGCCCTCATCATCGCCACCGGCGCCTCAGCCCGCCGGCTCAACCTCTCAGGCGAGGAAAAATACTGGCAAAACGGCATCTCCGCCTGCGCCGTCTGTGATGGCGCCGTGCCCATCTTCCGCCAAAAGCCCCTGATCGTGATAGGAGGCGGCGACAGCGCAGCCGAGGAAGCGATTTTCTTGACCAAATATGGAAGCCACGTCACCGTGCTCGTCCGCAAAGAAAAGCTCCGCGCGAGTAAAACGATGGCGACGCGATTGATCTCGCACCCGAAAGTCACCATCAGATACAACACCGTCGCCACTGAAGTCACGGGCGAGCCCGGCGACCGAGGCCTCATGACCGGGCTACGGATCAAAGACATCAAGAGCGGGCAAGAAGAGGAGCTAAAGGCGAACGGGCTCTTCTACGCCGTGGGCCACGATCCAGCGACCAAGATGTTTCAGGGCCAGGTGGACTGCGATGGCGAGGGATACGTGCTTACGAAGCCGGGGACGAGCTATACGAATGTGGAGGGTGTGTTTGCGGCCGGGGATGTGCAGGATAAACGGTATAGGCAGGCGATTACTAGTGCTGGTATGTGCACACCCATCTTCTCACTTTGCGAGGGCTGTCTTCTTGTAGAAGAGCAATAGTTACTGACAGATCTCGACTGCATAGGATCAGGCTGCATCGCAGCGCTCGAAGCGGAGAAATTCCTAGCGGAGCGGGAAGACGAGGATGTGGCGAACGGCATTGAGGGGGAAAACCAGGCGAAGAAATCAGAGCTTAACGGCGCCGTGCCGGAGTATCGGTCGAATCCTTTGTTATAGAAGATTGTCTATTTCTTTCTATGGTTGTACATGTATAGAAAGTTCATGGGTCAAGAGGGAGGGAAAGAGCGTGCTTAATAGATGCTGGAGATCGGGATGGAGATGCATAAAATCCAAAATACCAGTCCCCATAGATGGCGATGAGACGCAGCCGCGTATCCCACGGACTTGAAACCTTTACCGTGTACTTTTGCGATGAACCATACTCAAGCTTCCTTCTTCGTCCCCCATCCTTAACCCACACCCTCACAACCTATACCCACACAAAGCACACACCTGAGCCTTCACAGCTCATACCCATCCTAGCCCACTACTCCACTCTCCGCTTACAAACCCCAACCCACCCCCCCACACCCTCACAACACCAACCTAAACGTCGCCACCTCAAACGCCCTCAACTCAATATGCGCCGCCCCATCCACCCAAATCACACCCTCCCCGTCATCCTCCAGCACATTACACCTCACACAACCCTTTACATCCAACCCACTCCTCAGCACCCCCCTTGCCCTCCCGCCCAAACTCTCATACACCCTCACAACCACACTCCTGCCCTTCCGCTTCGGCAGCTCCCCCCTGCTGACATCATCGTCGTCTTCGCCGCGCTTGATGCAGTCGAGGATGAGGGCTGGGGAGCCGGTCAGGGTGATGGCGCTGAGGAGGGAGGTGGTGGCGGCGAGGGTGGAAGGGGGATGCGCGTAGAGGCGCATCGGGTGGTTGAAGTTATAGGCAGTGCGGATGGTGCGGGAGTCGAGGGGGCCGGCGTGGGGGAGGATGGCGAAGCGGATGTGGTGGCGACCTAGGGGGCGCTGGTTAGTTGGATGCGTGGGTGGGGGGATATGGCGAAGAAAAGAGTTTATATCAATTGAAGGGATTTGACTTACCCATGTCGGCATGAGCGTCTGGAGCTTTGGGCGCTCTAAGGAGTGACAGACGCATCATGTTACCGCAGGTTGCGAACCCATATTTGCTGTCATTCAGGACCGATACACCATAACCGTTCTCTGACAAATCCGCCCACTTATGGCTGCAGACTTCAAACTTCGCCATATCCCAGCTCGTATTGTAATGGGTCGGCCGTCGAATGATTCCGTATTGAGTCTCGTACGACGCTTCAGTGTTCACAATGTCCACCGGGAACTCGACCTTGAGGAACTTCATGTTTTCCCGCCACTCTACCTCGCTGGCCATCTCGATGTAACTCGGTTGGCCTTCGATACAAGCGGCTAGGCTTATTGTGGTCTTGATCCAGCTGCGCTCGCTGATCTTGGTTTCAGTAATCAAGCTTACCCTGTGAGGACCGTGCTCAACAATCTCGCTTTTGCCTGGGGGTAGCTCCTCTCGAGATTCCAGATGATAGACCTCTACATCCCAAGCTTGCCAGTACAGCGGCTTGTCATCGAAGATGACAAACTGGTTGGCCTTCCCACCTTTGGCGATGATCTGGCGATTCTCTGAACGATCGAACAATGAAGTTATTGCCCCACCTTCTACCTGGAGTCTGTAGTGGTTGTTTGACAGCTGGAAGACTCCTTTCTTGATCTCTTTGATGGATGCTGAGGATTTGACGCTTTTAGATGAATCTGAAAGTGACTCGGCCGGGATGACACCCGTATTTCCCTTGATTAAAACGTATTCCGGGCCTTTGGATTCCAAATCGTCGGGAAGTTTCATGATTTCTGCACGAGGCCAGGGGAGAGTGTTAATTGCCGTCGTGACACCGTGTTTTGAGAAGCCAAGAGTAGACAGGGCCTCTTTCATGACTTTCTCACCAGTCTTGAAAACTTTGGCATAAAGCTCGTCCGAATCATCGTAGACCATTTCGATGCAGCTGCCAGGAAGACAATCGTGGAATTGACAGAGCAAGATATTTTCCCACATATCGTCGATATCCTTCTTCGGGTATTTGTAGGAGGTGTCCTTCATTGAGGCTAGAGTAGCAAGGTACTCGACGTCATGCATCATGATTTCGGTTTTCCGATTATTCCATTTGTTATTGGCTTGCGTAGTGTATGTGCCACGATGTAATTCGAAGTAGAGCTCCCCATACCAAGTAACGAATTCAGTTCCATCTTCTGCTTTCTTCTCCAGCCGATCGAAGAAGTCCTCGACCGAGACACCCATGTTGACTCGAGGCAACAGACCAACATTGTCACTTATTCCTCGGCACCTTCGGAGCTTCTCCAAGTGCTCCCATGTGGGTCCCCCTCCACCATCACCTTTGCCGAACATGAGTAACGACGTCTTGTCTTGGTCCATCGACTTGTGTTGCGTTACGCTACGTCTCACATCACCAAAATGCGCATCAGCAGTGTATGTTTCCGAGGGTGCCATATGACATATGACTTGGCTACCATCGAGAGAGACCCAACGGAATGTTGTGTGGGGAAAGTTATTGATGTTGTTCCAGCTTAACTTTTGAGTGAAGAAACGACTCATCCCAGCAAGACGGCACAGCTGTGGTAGCTGACTTGAATACCCAAAGGTATCTGGCAGCCAGAACGTCTTGCAACGTTCGCCGAAGTGGCTCTCGAAGAATCGTTGACCATATAAGAATTGGCGAACAAGTGATTCTCCACTAGGCATATTCGTGTCATGCTCTACCCAGCTACCGCCAATAGGCTGGAAGGTACCTTTCTTGACTTTGGCCTTGACGCGGTCGTAGAGTGCTGGATAGAGTTGTTCGAGCCATTTGTACTGCTGAGCTTGTGAGACAGCAAATCGATGCTCTGGGTAGCGATCCATAAGATTACACTGGTTCGACCAGGAGCGAGCAACCTTGCGTTTCGTTTCTGCCCATGGCCACAGCCAGCAGGTATCAATGTGGCAATTTCCGACAGCATAGACGATAGACTCGTTATCAGTATCGTAGACCTTGGACGAATCAACCTTATCTCCTATGTATTTGCTTGCAATCTTCCGACCCTCTAGAATGGATTCTTGGCTTCCATGACCAGCAATGAAAGTATCCATGATGGCATTTCCCACTTGAAGAGCCTCATGTGATTCCCAAGAGTCTCCAGGAAACTCTCTTGCAGCATCTGTAATGCTTCTTAGCTATAGCGCACGGAGAGATCCTGAAGTTCATACCTCCAATGATCCAGAAGTCAATGTACAATGCTCTGGCTGCTTGGTTCACTGCAACAATGTCTGCCAAGTACAGCTGAAAGTATACATCTGGGTTGGGCGGCTGAATAACATCACCTCCGTTCGCGTTACCAAACATGCGATTGCAGGCCATTTCGATGTAGAAAGTATGGAATTCACCATCCCGGAACGTCTTCGGAAAGATCCATTCCCTGCGCTCCCCACCTCCTGTAAGACCTTGCAGCGGTTCGCCATCTTCGCTCCATACAAGTCCTTCGTTGTTGGCATCCCAATGGAACTCGAGCAGCTCCTTGTCCTTCAGGTGCGACGGTACCTTCAGCTGGATCTTGAACCAGTGTGTTGACCAACTTGGTCCGAAAGATTCCCCAACATTTGTTTTCTCGAATTCTTGCGACGTGGCCTCCTTAAACGTAGGTCGAGCCAGATCTGGAGGGGAGTACACTGAGAGCTTTACGCACTCTTCCCCCGAAGCTCGTCCCTCGTAGAATTTCCTAATTTTACCTTCAGCATGCGGTTGGGGGTGCCAGATCTCTTCACATACCCCCGTAAGTTCTCGGGCTCATACTGTCCACTACCTGTGAATTGGCCGAGTCGATCTTTGTAGATGCTGTGGATCTGTTGCCCTACAGGACCAGCTGAGACCTTGGGCAAGGAGCTCGACATAGCTCTGATTTGAGTCTCGCCGCCCATGTTGACGCGAGGGTAGGCTTCAATGATCTGCTTGACGTGTATCGGGTTGAAGGCGGAGTGATAGAAGGATGCTATGTTGGTAGGATTTGACAGCTTAGCTACTCTAGCTTTCCCGGTACAAGTAGGGTAGTGCCATGGGGATAAGCTAAATTCGGGGCGGGAACAATTCCGCGCGAGGCCCAGCCCTGGCAGCCGCTCCCAGAAACTGTTGTTTGGATCACAATAAGGAAAACTCCAAGAGTTGTGGTATTGTTTCGATTTTTTTGGTTTGCTGCGGCTGTTACGCTATCCTATCTTCCCCTTTGGAGCTATCGGGGCCTCCTCTACCACCTTGACCTTCCCTTCACTTGCCTCCTCCACGCTCTCCGCTGCCACGCTCTTCTCCTCCAGCATGCTTTTGTCAAAGCTCTTTGGATCAATTCCCAAGATGCCGCCAACACTGTCTCCAGCCACACTAAACTCCCTAAAGGCATACTTCCACTCAGTGAGCCATCCCCGAATGGCCTTACCAACCTTGTCCTTGCCGTTCTTGCTGTGATGCCCAGTTCCCGTAATCGCATACACAGGACGACTCGAGCGCTGTTGCTCCACTAGCACCCGCTCAAGATATTCTACTGCTTCTTCCGGGTGCAACCCGTGGAGATCAACGTATATTTCGGAAGAGGCCGAGCTGTCCTTGTTCCGTTCCTCATAGAGCAGCCTAGCAGCTTCCCGATGAGCTTTCCGCATCAAGTCGTTCTCAGACTGGCCCCGCAAGCTAAGAGCCTTGGCTGCTCGAGCATCATTGCGATTCCAAGCTTGGGCAGCACTGAGTCGAGGGTTAACCTATTTTTGATAATACGACATTGTGGCTCACCTTTGTAGAAACTTATTTCGCAGACCTCCATGCTTGAAAGCTTCTTGTCTAGCCTTCATATACGCTTGATTCGCTTTGGCGCCCGTCTCCAGCCAGGGCACGTGTTGCGGCGCTGGTATAGCATTGGCTGCTACGCTGTTTTCGCGGCTCCCGGTATAACTCTTGCGGGTCATAAGACCCTTGCGGAGCAAGCCAGGCGCTGGTGAGGGCGACATTCGAACGACGTCGGCAAGCGAGCCGGGTAAGTTTTCTTTGTTATTGTGACCATGTCCATGGCCACCACGCTTGCCGTGATGTTTCTTGGCGCCTTTAGTACCTGCTGAGCCCAGAGTTGGGAAAGCCTCATTATCGTCGACCGAGGGGATGGATGGCGTAGGTTCGCGAGATTGATGACGGCTTGTTGGTCGCGAATTGTAGGAGCTCGGTGATGAAGGAAGCCCATTCATGGACGTCGTTCGGGGTACAAAGGCACGTCTTGGGCTTGCAATGTAATTATTTGCGCTTTGAGAACCTGTGTAATTGTATGGATCTAGCTGGTTCGGCGAAGAAGATGCCTGAGCAAATTGGTTCATCGCTGAAGGTTGGAGAGTTGGAAAGCTGTCGTAGTCCTGCACCTGAAAGTTAGGGGGAACACTCAACGGCGGAGTACCGATTATGGCATTGCCTCCGTCAACAGTTAGACGATTAATCAGGAGTGCAGGGTCATGAGAGAATATGCAAGAATCGCCTGCGAGGCAATTGCCCATGACCCAATACCTATATCGTCAGTAAATTGCAGAGTAGCCGAGTAAGGCCACACTCACTTGCAGATGTGACTGCTGAGGTCGTGACTAAAGCGGCAGTCTGCCCTTAAGCAGTTCCCGTTTGACAGCCAGTACTTGCAGACGATGCTGCTGCGGCCGCGCTCTGACGGATCAATCATCATGGGTTGACTCGGCATCATTGACTTTCCAATAAGAATCTGTCGATCTTGATCTGGCATGAGATTTTGATCTTGGCTGTAAGTACCCATCAAGTTCATTATGGTTGTGCTTAAATCGTATCCATTAGCCTCTAGGGCAGTCTCAATCTCTTCATCCGATCTCCCATCGCCTAGCACCGAGCGTAGCATATCGTAAGGGGACATGTCATTTTGCTGCGGCTGGATCCATGCTGCGGCGGCGCCACTCAGAACACTCTCATAGGCACTACCTGCACCTGATGAAGACGGTCTGCTTTGAGAGTCATCGTTCACAAGCCAGTCGACCGTGTCGCTACCATAATCTCCATAGTCATTTGAGACCGCAGTCGGCTCGCTGAACTCATAAGAGTTTAGATTAGGACTATGTGGTATAGGATTGGCAAAAGCGAGTCGGGGTGAAGGTCGAGGAGAAGTGAACGGGCTTGCATTGAAGGATTTGGCTCTGTTGAATCCAGGCGGCGCAATACCGAAGCCTGGAGGCGGCGCAGGGCTCGCGCGACCAAGTGCAGGGGAAGCCAGCGGCGTTGAAGCGCGAGCTATTTGCCACGGCGCAGGTGAAGCTCGGCGAATGACCGTATGCCGAACAGGTGGAGAGGCTGCTGAGGGAGATTTTGACTCTCGAAAGCGCCATAATATATTCAATACCGCATCTTCTAGAGGCCGACCTGTCAGAGAAGCTTCTTTCTGAACGAGCTGCTCGAGCTGCTCTGTCTTGTCTTCGTCCTCGGAGCAGCAATCTTCCAAGATCGGCAAGCACAGGTCATAGACAGTGTCCGAGACCATGATGGAGGTGTTTGTGCACAAGCACACTGAACTGTAGAGAGTGAGCTTGCTGAGATACAAGTATATTTTAGCCCAGTGAGATTTGGCGGGGTGATATGGGGAGCAAGTGAGATTAAGTTCAGTCTGAGGAGAAGCGAGATAGTTGAGAAGGAGTGACCGGATATTGCGACTTGGGTCCCATGAGAGAATCAGCGCAATTACATTGCGCACTCAAGAAAATGGAAGTCAAGCGCCTCAGCTCGCTTGAAGAACCCGGCTGCTTGCCTCGTCTATTCTATTGTTCGATCGATCAATGAGCGAATGAGCGAATGAATGGATGGTGGAGTGAATTGCAAGGCAGATAGAATGAAGATAGAATGGAGATAGCTTCAGTGCCAATCTGATCTAATCGATGGATGGGCCTCGATAAAGGCGGATAAGGCTGAGGCGGGAGTGAGGGCGGGGCGCAAACCCCGGAAACATTCACCAGCGGACGGTGACCTCATTCAAGGGCCAGCCAGCCTCACCGCCGCCCGGGACATGTTGCTGCTGTTGTCCCCAAATGGCTCAACAGCCTGACTTCTATACACCTGATGAAAGTACTTTACCCGTTGATGGACTCGATGGAACATATTGGCATAATGCTCTATGCTCTGTGCTCTATGCCCTATGCCCTATGCTCTATGCTCTAAAGGTATGCTCTATTTAGCTCAGATTTCGCTCAGATCAGTCACATCTCGTGCTTGTGCATCGAGATTTGAGAAGTCCATGATCCAGTCCCTGCATAATCGGGATCGCCAGCGCCATCTGTTGCGCAGAAGCGTAATCTGAAAAATACTGAATCTCATGTCTCTACCTTGTCGCCTAAGGGTGCGTAAGCTACCCCACATAAAGCGCCCGTCAATGCCATCTATACCAGAAAGCCCCATGTCACCACTCCACTCCACCCAATGCCTAGTACTAAAGAGCACGATAGCTCTGCCTGAAGAGTGAGGATTAGTCCCGCTTTCCTTCTTCTTCTTTTCTCTCTTCCTTCTGGCCTTGCTTCTCGGCCTCCACCGTCTCCCGCTCGGCGTCGGCCGCTTCACCCGCCTGATCCCCTTCCTTACCGTCTGCCTTCGCATCCGCTTTCCTCTGATCCTCCTCGTCAATGTTTGCGTCGTCCTTGGGTGACGATCTTCCACACTCGACGTTCTCCTCGTTTTGCTCATTCTCCTCTTCAATCAGATCTTGTTGCTCCTTCAGCACCTCCAGTCTCTGCTTGTTTGTCGCCGCTCCTTCGGCATTGTGGACTTCAAGCTCAATCTCGTGGAACAGTTCTTCTGGAATAGATGACAGAACCGCCTGTAGAGCCCCGATTTGGTTGTCGATCTCTGAATCCTTTCCTTGGGTATACATGAAAGCGTTACTGAGGACCAAGAGTGTTGATGGAACGCCATCTTTTAAGCGCAGGTCGAGCCACATCTGGAGGTCATCACGCAGACGTCCTGGGCTCATCCCTTGGGTCCGTATACCACGCGAAGCGCAAGCCATTTGAAGCTCAGGGACGGACAGACTATCGACGCCTTCATCATAGATTGCGCGATCATCGCGCTTGATCTGGCGCATGCGATGCCGAATTTGATACCGAAGCATCATATCTGTGCCAAAGGCGTTGAGGTTCATGTATTTTGTCATACCAACTAATTGAGGACGGGAAAGGTTGTCGAGGGTTAGATCATCTTTAAAGATCTTGCAAACTTTGATGACATCTGCATGCGTAGGAGATTCCCCAGTTGCGCGCACCTTGCGGAAGAAAGTAGCGAATTCTTCTTTTTGCGCATTCACTGCGCTGACTGGAAGACCGGTTTCCTTTAACGTGTCACGAAGGAAGTTGCTGACCTCTTTGCGAGTCGCTCGGAGGTTGGTGGCCTTGGTGTCTTTTGACTTTTGGCCTTCATAGGTACTTGGTAGGAGGTTTGGGAATATCTTGAGTGCAACAGGAAGTAGAAGTTCTGCGAAAGGTACGATGACGAAGACCGAAAAAGGTACCAATCGGCCTAAATCCTGCACTGTACGCTGGAGTTGTCTGTTCTCTCTTCGGCTGAGCTCGTAGCCTGCAGCCATCTTCAAGGCCAGTTTCGTGCTTATTCTGATCTCTGTCGCTAGAAGTTTGGTACCGTCCCAGTAATGCATTATTTCGCGCTTGACTTTTTGCATGATCGTCAACTTCTTCTGATCTTTCTTTGCATCTTCCAGCTTCTTCTCATCGGTATGTGTAGATGTTGCTTTGCTGGCTGCCAGCTCCGCCAAGCTTCTGTTCTCCATAGCTTTAGTCTTCTCGACACCGGTGACATCGTTGTTCGGGACTGCCCCAGTCGTATTTTCGTTTACTGACGCAGCTATAGCGGAAGTTACCCGGGCTGGAGAAGGAGCCTTTGATTCATCCTTTGGCAAAGGCTTCTTCGCCTCCTCAGTGTTGAAGCCGGGAGGTGGAAATGCCGGTCCGCCGCCACCTGTCGGAGAGGTGTCGGTAGCATAGCCTCGATACGGGGATATTATAGCTAGAATTTTCAGCTGAGAAGGTAAATCTCTCGCATTACGGCGAAGGAAAGCGGTACGCGCGGATGAAGGCGAGAATGCAGTCCTTAGTGGTAAGCCCCCTATATGATCCGTGAGCGCAGTCCAGAAGAGAGAGCTCGATCCTAAACGTACCAGCACTGCGTAGTGCCCTTTGTGTAAATGTGTTCCGAACTAATCTTGCGGGAGAACTCATCGTGAGAAGTGTATGTTGGACAGACGGATATCTCGGTCCCGCCAATGTCTAGCACAAGATGGAGTGGTGGTAGCCCTTTGAAGGAGAGTGGTTGTTTCACTTTGGTATGCTTCGTAAATGTGACATATGTTGTTGATTAGAAACTGGCTTGGATGAGAATACGAGTAGAAAGAATCGAATGTCTACTAAAGAAACGTACTGGTTGGCGATTCTGCTTCCCTCGCCTCACAGGGCTGGATTACAAACCAGGCCCGGATCATTATTTGCGATCCTCCGGGTCCCTAAAGACAAATTTCCCTATTGGACGACAAATCTGGACATAACCAAAAGTGCTAAAATATTTCGAAATTCAGGAGTAACGTGGATGCGTAGTACATTCCGCCAGTACATACTGGTACTATGTATTTATGCTCGTGGAACAAGTACCGTTTCTTTGAAAAGCACCTGTTGACGATTGCTGAAAGTACATCATTTACCTTGCAAGGCTTGATCGTTTCGGCCAAGGCGGGTTTTGCTCCCTGCCGCCGGAGGACGCCATAGCAACGTTCGTCGAGCCCATGTTCTAGCTACGTTCGGTACCCCTGTACATATTACTTCAACACCGACCGATATGGACATATAATCATCTATCGCTGGGGCCTTGAGCTTCACACAGGGCGGGGACAGAAGACACGGCGCAAGACGCTCCCCGCACGCCATCCCCTTCCCCGGGCACGAGAGCCGTCTGCCAATCTTAGCTCCCATAGCACACCTCCATTCAATGGCAACCAAAGAGTTCAAGAGAGCGGCGCGTATCATTCTAGTCGGAGCGCCTGGCGTAGGAAAAGGCACACAAGCCGAGCGTCTCATGCAACGGTTCCCTCAAATCTCCGCCGTAAGCTCGGGAGATCTGCTCCGGGAAAGCGTACGCAACAGAACACCTTTGGGTATGAGTCTTACAGTACTGTCCAACACTCATCCAATTGTTGGACTTATCTGGGAGGCTATGTCGTATCTGACAGCTCTTCAGGTCTGCAAGCCGAAGGCGCCATGAAAGCCGGCAACCTCGTCCCTGACGATATGATCCTCAAGCTCATCCTCAACGAACTTAAAGCCAAGCGGTGGGTCTCGCCCAAGTCGTCGGTCAGTGACGCTCTTCCAGCCGAGCCTTCGGATAGCCCCGCCGCGTCTTTTATCTTGGATGGCTTTCCGCGTACTTCCGTTCAGGCTTCTCGCCTCGATGCCTTGATACCCATCAACCTGGTCGTCTCCCTGATCACTCCCGTTGACATCATACTCAAACGCATCGCGTCACGTTGGGTCCATGGGCCTAGCGGTAGGGTATATAACACTAACTTCAACGCGCCGAAGGTCCCAGGGAAAGATGACATCACTGGGGAGCCATTGACAAAAAGAGCGGACGATGACGAAGAAACTTGGAAGCAGCGGCTGAGGAAATTTGACGAAACGAGCCAGCCATTACTGGAGCACTATGACAGCAAAGGGATACTATGGACGATCAAAGGTAACAGCAGCGATGAGATAAGCCCTAAGCTTTTCCAGGAGTTTGAGCGGAGATTCGCCTAGGTTGTCAAGGCCTGAAAGTTCTGTCTAGATGGAAGGCTACCTGTTTTTGCGTTAATATCTAGCGTTTAGCGAGTCTTATGAGAAAGAAGGCGATCTTAGAAGAGTCAACCGGGACAGCAATGCTCAACCATATACATATGGCAGGGAAACTTCAACCAATAGGGGACCAGAAGGTATCAAGGACATAAGAGAAAAAAGATGTCATAGTACTGCTAAGAGTTCAACCCAACAGCGGGAAGGTCAATCCTTCAGTGAACCCACTCTGCCATACCGATGCTCGCATTAGAAACCGCCGTCTCCCCGTTTTTATAATGCCACAGCGGCGCCGCTACGAGTATACAACGCATAATAGCCAGTAGAGGTAGCGCAAGCTGCCACTACGCTTTTCTACTTGCTCGCACCTAGTTTTTCTAAATCTCAAGCTCCATACACACTATCCCCCTTCCAGTCGAAATGAATCTCCAGCCATAAATCCACCATCTCACCCAGCGACTTCCACATAAAATAGATGGACTCGCTTCCGCACTCCTCACTGCAATCACACATCCAACCCTCCCCTCCATCAACCGTCGCTCCCTCCTTCTTCCCCTTCTTGTCTGTGCAAGCCAATCCCATGTCCTTTGCATACAGCAAGACCCTCTTGCACTGAATCCCTTATCGCCGTCCCTTGGTGGTTACGAAACGGGGATATGCGTATCAGGAGGGATCTGGATTTGGGCAAAGCCAGTGCCTTTTTTTCCCTTCACCATGGGCAATTAGGTTACCCGTGTCTGCTGTGCGAGGCATCTTTGGTCTTCTCGGCGACGTCTTGTTGGTGCGCGCAGGAAAGGGTTTGGACAGGCAGGCCTCAATACGAGTATTTGACGAGGACGATTACCTCGACGAGAAAATTGGAAACTAGCGGGGGTATGTCCGCATATTAGATGTAGCTACAGTAATAGCTCCCAGATCCCCACTCGTTCTGCAACGAAAACACCCCCCACCAAACTCCAAGACGATGCAGTAACTCCTCCCTTCCTTCCCCCAATACTAACAATAACACACTACCACCACACGCCCTCACTCCCCACCCGCATCACCATCATCATCCGGCAAATCGGCCACCACCTTCTCCACCTCCTCAATCAACTGATCCACATCCGGCCTCTCCGCCGCCTCAACCCTCAAACACTTCCGCACCACCTCCCTCACCGCCTCACTAATCGCCCCTTCCTCCCTCACCTTCGCCCTCCCATCCCTCTGCATTCCTTCGTCCGGAAACCTCCAATCCCCGCCCAACACGCAAATACTCAAACTCCCGCCCGTCTCCTCGCTGCGCGCCTCAAAGGGGCTTTTGCCGACGAGACAGGCATAGAGCGTACAGCCGAGGCTCCAGATGTCGACTTTGGTGTCAATGACGGAGCCGGTTTTGACGTCAAAGAGTTCGGGGGCGCGGTAGGGCATGGTGGAGTGTTCAGCGGCGGTGTCTTGGATGAGGAGGGCGAGGGAGCGGGAGGTGATGGGGGTGGGGGAGGGAGCGAGAGAGCCGAGGTCCATGAGGATGGGGGTGCGGCCGTCGTCGGCGATCATGATGTTGCCTGTGCGTGCAGTTGGTTAGTGTCGCTGCGGGGTGGATACGCTGGGTCGAGGTTGAGAGAGCATACCAGGTTTTATATCTCGATGCGCATAAGCTCTGACTTCGCCGTCTGCAACGCCTTCTTGGCTTCTGGTGACCTCCCCCTCCATCAGCGGCTGCTGCTCAATATCTTCTTGGTCCCGCTCCGGCGCTTCTCGCCGGTTTTTCGACTTGGCTTTTCTAGCTGCGTCCTGGTCCGCCTCTGCGGCTTCTTGCCGGACGCCTTTTGCCTTCTTCTGTGCAGTGGGTCCTCCCGGCGCGCCCTTCACTCTATACTGATGCATTGCCTTCAGCGCTCTCGCTACGCCGAGGAATAGTATCATCAGTCTTTTCTCGGGGAATTTGGAATGGTTGACTAGATTTGCATTTATGGCGTCTTGGAGGTTCCCTCTTCGGTAGTAGGGGAGGAGTATGTAAACCGTTTTGCTACTGGGATCTGATTTATCTTTGGCAGAGGCGACGGAATAGTCCACGGAAGCAATGATGTTGGGGTGTGGAGCAAAAAGGGTGTAAGCTTCCACTTCTTTTAGGGCGAGGGAGACGGATTCTTGCCCGAAGGGACACCGGATCTTCTTGAGGGCGTAGAGTTGAGATGTCGTCGTTTCTTCAACTAGGTAGACGTAGGAGAAGCCACCCTGATGCGACACTTGACCGTTAGCGCAGAAGGCGCACTCGAACGGAGCTTTGGGGGGCTAACTTCGCCGAGCAGTCGGAGCATTTTGAAGCTTCGGTTGTTGATCTTGAGCTTTGGAGAACTTGGGAGACAGGACATGCAGCCCCAGAGGGAGTCTAGGAGGTCCATCATGGTTTGCGCCATGGCTGCGTGGTTAATGGATTGCCTCAAGGTGTAGAAGGGCGCGTCAGCTAAGAATCAGTGGATGAGACCAAATGGAGGCTGATGTTTCTATCTGGGACCACCTAGTTCATAACAGTCTTGCAATTGAAGGCGATACAATGGTGTTTTCAGACTAGCCGTATGGACAGATGTGCCCTCGTCAGCTCGCGAACAAGGATGATGTCTACTCTCTATGCACTTCTGATACTGAGCAGCCGCAAGCGAGGCGCAGGGGTGGAACGGCGCCGGTGACACTTACTCTACCTACGGAGTACCTACCTCAGAGTATGCGATGTAACTATCTCAGAGTACAACCACATCTTTCGATTGCCAATTTAACAACGTATGAATTGTTTTGCTTGGATGCGGCTTCAACAAGCCAGGATACTCGGGTACGGTAGATGCTTCTTGAACCATGTTGGTATTACCCCATACATGAATCGTCAACAGTAATTATGTTATCAATTAGAAGAGTATAAAGTACTTCTTGTATCAAGCATCAAGCCCATAGCCATGAATTCCAATGGGAAGTAAAATCAACTCCAGATGTTGGCACATCGAAATTCCGCTCCGCCCACAACTCCAGCAAGCAATGCCGCAATCCAAGGAATAGAACCATGCGCTCATCCCAAACCACACCTCACCACCTGTACATTAGTAGGCATCATCGAAAGGACAGTCAACACTCTCGTGGCCGTCCCTCTCGCATAATGCACACCACTTGCTCCCATCAACGACTCCACTAGCCTTCCCCGCCACCATGTCTTCATCCATTGGATTCGGCATTGGAGGCTGATATGCCTTAGGCGTGGCCGCAGGACTCTTCCGCGATGGACTCAAGGGCGCCACACGATCGTCGTCATGCGGTGATGATACAGCCAAACCCTTCAACCCTTCTTTCACCACGTCGCGCCCTGTCCGTTGCGATTTGGGACTCAGCTCTGGCCGATCCTCCTCACCTACTTTGTTTGCTGGATCACCGAACATGTTGGTGCAGGTTAGGATGTCGTGGCCTCCGGTATCACAGATCTCACACCAAAGGTTGCTGCCATCAGTCATTGTTGAGTGTGTGTCTGCCTCTGGTACAGCTTCGAAATGACCCCCACGACGATGGGAGTCTAATGAAAAGGTTTTCTGTCGCAGATCGGACGAGATTCCCATACCGTGGGGGCCCGAGCCGCGGTTTCCTGGTATTACAGTACGCTCCGAAAATCCATTGCTTCCTGAGCTGTCGTGCTTGTTGGTAGCGTTTATATTTCGCAAACGTTCAACTTCGTGTTCGAGTTCCTCTTCGCGATACGTTTTCCGATCCACAAGACCTTCCAGCTCCTTCACATCCCGCTCAAGCTTCTCCCGAGCTTGACGCTCTTCTGCTAGCTGCTCGTTACTGTGCCCGTTTGCTTGACTATCTCTTTGCTTTGAGACCCTACGGCTACCCGGTTTGGCGGTTCCCTCCGGTACAGCGTCTCGGCTTAGCGAATGGATTATGGCCTTCAGACCTCTAATCTCATCATCCCTCTGCTCAACCTCGCGCGATATCCCATTCGGACTGAAGCCGTTATCCACAGTTGCTCCGGCTCCCTTAAGTGCCGCCGCTGCCTTTTCTCTTTCGCGCCTCAGCTCCGACCTACCTCTTTCTACCTCTCCTCTCAGAAACTCGACTTCGCCCCGTGCCTCTGCTTCACCTCTTCTAGCATCTTCTAAGCCTTCTTCAAGCTCTTGCACCAACTCCTCCAGTTGTTTCAATTGCTGAGCGACGCTGTCTACATCTTCACTCCTTTCCTGGAGCTCTCGGATTTCGTGCGTAAGATCTTCGACCCTTCTCTCATAGACGCGTTCAGTCTCGGTGCTGGCGAGCTCCAACGTGTCGATTGTGCTGCGGAAGTCCGCCCGGTGAGCATCAAAGTCAGCGGTAAGCATCGCAATCTTCTCATTCTTCTCACGCAAAAGAGCTCGCAGTTGCGTGGCGTCCGCATCATCAATTGCAGAACCTCTGGACCCTCTTACTGAGTTATTAGAGCTTTGTTTTGGCATTACTGACTGTAGTTCTGCCACGCTATTCTCCATCTCGGCCAGGTTTGAGGACATCTCCTTGAGCTGCTTGTCGCGATCTCCGAGTTGAGATCTGAGCTTGACTATCTCACTGTTCTGATCAGATGTTGGGCGTGGCCTTGGCTTGCCACCTTGGGTACCGTAACTTGATTTTGCAGTGCCAATAGGAGTGGTATCTGAGTCCTCGTCAAACATCGCCTCAGGGCCTAACCGAGACTGACTGCGAGATGCAGGTCTTGCATTGGCGGGAGTGGTCATTCCCATTTTGGATGCATTGACAGCTCTCTTCCCTGGATCACCGGTTGCTGCATCCTTGCCCATTCGCAGACTGGTCCCAAATTTACTGGGCACGGGACTAGGTGCGTATCGTGCGTTTCCAACTTGAGATCTTGAGAATTTCGGCGCACCAATTGACGGTCTGCCTGCAGGCGTAGAACTAATAATCTGGCCTTTACGCAGAGGAGACTCCGGTCGGGGTAGGGACGGACGGGATTGCTTTCGAAGAGCAGGACTGGCTGCTCGACCGGGGCCCACAGACTGACTGAATTTGGACATGGAAGGGGTAGGTGGCGTGAAAGCATTACTATCTCCTCGACCTCCAAGATTGAACGCCGCAAGCGAGGGTGTAGTTGGTGTTGTTGGAAATGAGTCGTTAGAAACCGTAGGCGAGGCGCGTTTGTATGCTTTGCTAGATGGAAGGAATATGCCAGAACCAGGTATTGATGTAGTGAAGTATCGTGTCCTACAATCGATCGTCAGTCGAATGTACCCAATCACCAATTGCCTAGAATCACCCTTCAACATCGCCATCATTCTTTCCCCGGGCAGCGAACTCTCTGCTAAGCTCCACCCCTGCAAATATGCCTTTCTTTCCCCTGACTTCGCCCATAAATTTGACGACGCCATACATGCCCCCGGGAACGTCCACCGTGTCCCCCACCTGAAGATTAGCATTACCAACAGTATCACCGCTGACGGTCCTGTTCGCTGCTGGAGTGGTGGGATGCATGGTGAACGGACTGGAACCCGTCTCTTGATCTTGACTATTCCCAGATGCCTTTGAAACAGAGCCGGAGCCCAGCTGGTTGAGAGACGTTTTTCGCACAAAGTCGGCGCGAGCGCCTGGTGTCTGTGGCGAAGGTAAAGGAGGTCGTTGCGACGGCGTGATGGAGGCGGGTAGGTTGGGTGTAGAAACTGTACTGATAGATTGTCCTAGCGAAGGACGAGGGCGGATCAGAGAGCGCCGACCAGGTGTGGCAGTTGTAGTTGCCATGGAAGAGTTTGTATTTGTTTTCTATTTAGATGTTGCGGGAGCCGCGTTCCGTATCATCAGGCGACGAGCCGGATCGAAAGTTCCATGAGACTGTAAGGTTGTCTTGTCCATGAATAGATAAATGAATTGTCAGGTTACCATCAATCACTCATTAATCATCAGTACTAAGACCATACAAAGAAACGAGCGGCGCAATGGACTGCGACCTGGAGAACCGCGGTTGTTAGGGGATCATTACAACGCATAGCTACATGAAGGGTTTATACCGACCACATGGAGACGAGAGTGAGTGGAACACTTTTCTTTTTCTTTTTCGTCAAGGCATATATTGTAACATTGAAAATCTCATCGGTACTATTCGATACATATGCAAGCAGATGACGATCCAGCTGGCCGTATGCTCCTTGAGGCACATTCCTATTGCGAGTCGCTGCACTCTAGTGTCATCGCATCACTAAGACAATCCTCGCGCAACATAAACTTCCGAATGAGGTCCCTTGTCAATACGAAGTGCTTTCTGTCTTCCTGAAAGGTCCTCTGTGCAATGTGACTCTGAAGAAGGTCCCAGTCAAGTACAAATTGAACCATGTTCTGGTCAATCGACTGGAGATTGATGAGCCCGTTCCCGTCAAGTACTATAGGAGAAAGCCGCCGGCCAAGAAGTTCCTGAACCATGTCGTCGTCAATCATGTTTCGAACTAGGTCCGGGTCAAATTTCTCTTGAGCGAGGCCCCGGTCAAGGAATTCCTAAATGACGTACCACCATGGCTTAAGATCTTCGCCCTGACCAAGGGCTCTTTGGAGATGATAGCGAGGGAGCCTCCTGGGAAATATTGTCACCCAGTCCTCTTTCCAAAAGCCAGAGATATTTGACAGTCCATAATATCGTCCTCCAAGCTGTACAATCCATTGTGCGCCGTCACTGAATTTTGCAGGCATTTCGAAGATGAAACTATCTAGGTAGATAAGCTCATTAGTCAAACGCTGATCTTGTGCCTCACCGAGCGCAGCATTTTGCGGGTTCGGTAGGCTCATTTTCGAGCCTCGAAGGCGAAGCACTTCGTACAGCTCGATGTCGGAGCGGACCCCTTGCTGACGGGCGTCGTTGATGGCTGAGCGAATGAGCATTTGGCGTCGCTGCTCCGTATTGTGTGCGAAAGCTGTGAACAACGTTCGACGGCACATGGGACAGATATACTTTTTAGCCTTCTTTTCCGACACCCAATTCTCTATGCAGCCCTGGTGAAAGACATGGCCGCAAGCCAATCCGCACGGAACTTCGTCGCTCGATTCGTATGCATCAGTACAAAGTGGGCATTGTCTGTCTTCAGTGTGAAGGGACAGCTGCGCCATGGGAATGGGACGCAGGATTTTGACAAATTCTGAGCCAGTAAGTAGAGGAAGCCGGGAAATTCATGTAGTATTTTGCCTTGTTTTTGGCAATGTAGGAGATCGATGAAGATTTATGAGAAAAGAAAATGGAATTGGAATATGGAGAGAAGATCATGTATACCATTTCGGGTACAGCAAGTTGTCGACCTTGACGTTTAGAAAATATTGAGGAACAATGGAATGTACAGGAAATCTGGCAGTCAACCTCTTGTGTTGGTATTATTCTTGTTCAGGATTAGGGCCTGAAGGTTGTGACGAAAATAACAACAATCAGATTCTCCTCTTCCCGGGTCAACTTAAGTTACTCCTCACTAGTCGATATGAGAATGATAAGACGGGCCTAGAAGCTTCGGCTCGTATAAGTTGATTATGATATATACTTCGAAAGTAGGTACATGCATGTACAGAGACGCTACAAGCCCATGAACCTGTACTCCTAATCCAAGACAAGTGCCCATGCAAAACCCTTAGTGTCATTGTAGTTGCAAAGTCGTGACATAGTGAGTGGCGGATAAAGACGAGACGTCGATGACATCGTTCGGAAGCCGAAGAGTTGGTGACCCTTTGGCCAAGAGGCCTGGAAAGTTAAAGAATGCTGGCATTCAGTCCGTATGCTCCAGATTGACGAAGTGGCTACATGGTAAGGCGGATAAGATGGCGGATGAAGTAGACTGCTCAATACTTCACAATCTTTTTCACCCCTTTCACGACAAGTGCCTTTAGCTGGTCGCGGCATCTCTTCACCGCGGCCTCCCGAGCAATCTTACGAGCGAGCCTCTTCGCCTCGTACTCGCATTCGGCCTCGGCTCGGGCCTGCATGTCGGCGATGTCGTCGGCGATCATTTCGGCCAGGAAAGATCTGTAGTAGTAGTGAACGTGCTGCAAGCACTCTTCACTTTCGGAAGAACGGGCGAAATTTGCCGCAACGGAGCCGATGGATTCCAGAGACGAGTTTTCGGGCATGAGGGCGTCCATGTAAGGGTTTCCGAAAAAGATCATGGTGATAATAGGCCTTGAGAGGAAGGGAGGTAGTGGAGTTGCGACGTGGATGAGAGATTGAATCGAAAGTGGTGAGGTGTAGTGAAGGGGCGAAGTGGATAGGTGGCGAAGTGGGAGAGAGTGGTGAGCTGTGTGTGTAATATGATCTCGGCGGTCGGTGGAGGTCGGTGGATCTGAGTAGAGGTTTGGACAAATAGTTCAATTCCAAGTCACAAATCGATAGTATGATTCGAAATTTCCGTACGTATTAAGAGTACACTGGAACTGTGGAGAGAGAACAAAGAGAGGAATGCAGGGCCTTTTTATCCTTGAAGTGCTTTGGCAGATTCGACATTCCGGACACTAGTGAAAGAGTCATCACGATATGTTTCCGTAATTGGTTTAGTGGGGAGTGAAAAGTGCTCAGTGTGGGGCATGTGGGTGAGAAATGAGAATCAACTTCCCAGATTATCCACGATATCTGCCCATATTAGGCTTAGCGCGAATATTGGTGACTGAGAGGACCTCGAACAACCAACACTGGTTAGCTTGGCTTGGGAAAGCACCCGATAACCAAACGCTTAGCGGCTCCGCATCTACGTTCGCACCAATATGAGCAAGGAAAAGTGGCACGCGTACGATACTATAGACACAGAAAGAAGTCCCTGTCCAGGAACCAGTCCTATGTTGTCACGCTCGTCTTGGAACTGTTTATGAGGTTTTCTCCGAGCTCGTTCGCACTACACACAGTTCCTCCAAGCACTTGTGTGCTACATAGCATTCTTTTCTCGAGTCGCTATGTGCTACTTAGCGTTGAGAAGATCTGTATCGTTGTCGTGTCAAAGATTGGCTCTACCTCCCTCTCCTTCATAGTAGTGGTCATACTCATCGTTGTAATCTCCGGATAGCTTCTTCATCATCTGGCTCTACAGGGTATCACTTCAAGCAATCTTTCGCCCGACATTACCGACACCTCTGCCGACCATGCTCACTATCATGTCTCCTTCTTGCCCTGCAGTAGACTCTCTGAAGCCCCAGCCACTTGCTCCGAAGGCTCTGAGGTCTCTACCAAGACGAATGATCTCCTCGGTACCAAGAACAACCTTTCCAAGCTGTAATCTGCCGACGTCCTCTGATCCCATTGCCATGAGCGTGAGCATCGTGGGGGCTGCTGTGAGAGACACTGTTCCTCCGAGCGATACGGTTTCTAAGAGCTGATAGGCACATTGCTGTCCAATATCCTCGGGTGGCACTCCTCCAGAAGGAGGTGATGCTAGGTCTGCTGAATAAAGTGAACCAGTAGAAGATTCAGCAACCAAAGAAAGGCCAAACCCTATACCAATTTTTCTCCTGATTGGATTCGACTTTTCTGATGATGGTACGTACGGTGCCGAGGATACATCGGAGAAGATGTAGGTGTCTCTAGTCATCGAATTCAGCACCGCTCTGGCTGAATCAATCATTCTAGCATTGTTCGAGGCCGAGACACCAGTACAGTAGGCTACACCGCGAATTTTCGTAACTCGTCCTGGGTTTAGCAGGTGTATGGTTTTGGGCAGCCGCACTTGGTGCCCAAAAACTAGCTGCACCTCTCCTGCACCTCCCTTCCCACCAACACCGATATTGGATCTTCGTAATATCCTCAGCTCAATGTTGTTTGATATGCCAAAGTTGGCATACAAAGGTAATACGGCAGTCCGCACGCTATCGGCAGACATGTCACCGGCCGGTGTTGCAGAGGTTACAACACCAGGTCCCGTAAACAATACGTTCATTTGTACTTTCGAAAAGGGTGCCAGTAGGCACAACGGTATCAAGAAATAGCTGATACCCCTCGTACATCCGGCTGGTAGCTCGTGTCGTATAACACCGCCGCTTGCACCCGATCCAGGTGCGCTTCCAGTAATCAATCCAGGCCGATAAACCAGGGTTGTACCAGTATATGATATTTCAATATTTGAGCCATTGGTGACTGACTCGAGGAGACGCAGGAAAGAAATCTCATGCGGCGCAAGACCAGGGTTTGTGGGTGAAGAAGGCCGGATCTTTGAGATGTGAACTGGGCGGCCTGTGAGGGTGGCCAGAACTAGGCGGTGGGCAAGCGCTTTCTGAGATGTGAATCGGAGAGGCGCTTGAGGATTTGTCGACATACCTGCCTCTTAAGCGTGATTAGGCCGTCGCACTGCATTGGATGTCAATCCCAAAATAATCTATTGAAGCCTTTCAATGTCACGAGTATTCCGTAGGTACGAGTAAATTCTTTAGGGTCACTTAGGCGATGGCTGGATATACCTTATCTTATCTTAGTGCCAAACTTATTGTTGCTCTGTCATCGTCCTTTTGTCATGGAGGGTTTTGAGGGTGAAGCATTCAACGCTCCTCATGATGATGACTTTTAAGCAAGAATTACACAACACTGAAGTATTACAAATTTCAGTATGCTTTCAAGTCCACTGAATCTCCCGAAATGGTAGCGTCCCTCTACACCATACATAACACATCCCATATCTCCGGACAGTAACGTCTTGTGCAGGCTCGAGGACAACTCCCATTTACTCAAGCCCCCAATAAACAATTACTGCGTCTATAACGACGACGTTACGGTCATGGTGAGTAAGCCAGTACAGTTCGCTTACTCCGACGCTCATACGAGTACAGATCGTTGGCGGCCCCAACGCCCGCTCTGACTACCACATCAACCAAACCGCCGAATGGTTCTACCAATATCGCGGTTCAATGCTTCTCAAGGTCGTTGAACCCGAAGACAATTCGTTCCGCGATATCCCCATTCGAGAAGGCGAGATGTTCCTCCTGCCTCCAAACACGCCCCACAACCCTGTTCGCTTCGCGGACACAGTCGGTATAGTTTTAGAGCAACCACGCCCAGCAGATAGCAAGGATACGCTACGATGGTATTGTCAGAATTGCGGGGAGATTGTATATGAGGCCTCGTTTCACTGTACAGATCTGGGAACGCAAATAAAAGAGGCCGTTAATGGCTTCAAGGACGACGAGGAGAAGAGGAAATGTAAAAACTGTGGTGATTTGGCAGAAATGGTGCCCAGAGGGGTTGTGCAGCCATGAGAGTATCTGGAAAAGTCAGCGTCTAAGTGGACGAAGAATTATGTGGTGGTTGTAGCGTGCGCACCTGCGTTCAGTAGCATTCAACTATGTAGTAGCAATAGGTACCATCGTACTCGTACTCCACCGTAGTTTCTTTGAAGTTGATACTGTGGCTGAGTCAGCATATGATGATGTAAAATTCCGGAATTGCCTCACTTCTCAGACGTGCCAGCGCCGCTAAGCCCCTTAGTTTTAGCCTTGGCTGACTTAACCCGAAGGGGCTAAGCGGCGCTGGCACGTCTGAATCGCACATCCAGGTTCCTACCTTTAAACCATCACGACTCATACTCTACGTTTAGCTATACTTCCTACCTACTGCGACACCAAGAAAACGAGCCTACAGCGAGCCGAATATTCGGTCAGAATGCTCTTGGCCCTACTAATTTCTGGCTCTGCTGCATACACTACGAGCCAAGAATCGCTACACGGTCCAAGAGAGCATAGTCGCGGTGATCTTGATTACCAGCGATAGATCCCTTGATCTCGAACTACGCCTGCTGTGCTGGTGCTAGGATTTACTAAGTAACATCTACTGGAAGAAGCACCCGTGACTTGCTCGTCGGTTTAGTGAATATTACACTGGGCCAAGATGTACTCATTGCAAATCGCACCCCGCCCTGGAGGCACAGACAGACCGCCATTATGCTACTCCTACAGGCTACATGCTTTGGTCGAATTCCACATCAGAGCTGCTTCTGCTTTCTAGTACATCTAAAGACTGGCCTGGATCAATACTTTTATTATCATGCTTGGTACTTCCCCAACGCCTCGGAGTCGTCTGTTATTGCTGCATCGCTCCTTCACCCCATATTCGGATATAGCCAACTCAATAGTAATGGGCTCTCCCTGCCTACTCCAAGCCCCGGCAGTTCCTCGGGCTGTCAAACGACCAACATACGATCCAGAATCACAGCCCTGTAATTCCGTCTTCTACACCAAAGTTAGAGACCGAAGAACCTCGAACGTGCGAACCGCTAAGTATGATTGATGGTCCCAACTGCCCTTCCTGGTTTCATAACCCGGATAAAGACATCTCAAAGAAGAATACTGTATGCGTGATAAGCTTGAGCTAATTAAAGTGTATACTGAATGAACCTCTCATAACAAGTATGAGAAATCCTATCGTCCTTTTAGACAGCAACAGGATTTCTAGACTTTTGTTGAGTACTTTCTCCTTCGCTGTACTAATATGCATTACTTCACTCGCTCTGTGTGGCATATGTGCTGCATTGAAAGTTCTTTCATTCTATCTTCATTTTCGTCTATGGAAGAATGGTAAATCAGAAATGTCACCAGTGCTATATTAAGAGGGCACGTCGTTCTATGTTGAATGTTACTAGTCTCACTACCATTGAGCTTGTCGTTTTTATGGAGTCACTTCCAGACACAAAAATTTATACGTGAGGAAATATGGTAACTTCTGCCCTGATTTCAGCAACTTTGCCTGCTGCCAGCACATTACAATGATCGCTGCCGCTCATTAAGGCCGGGTCAGGTATGTTGAGGGACACCGCGAGGCACTTCATTGCTTTCATATTATATACGTAAGAGCTCTTGTACTTTATGTCAGTCTATTTCCCAAAGCTGCTACGAATTTGGGATTCTTGCTTCTCATATCTTAACGGAGAATTGTCTAGTTGTCTGGCATTTGACTTCAATTCCTTCCGTTAGCTTGGTCGCTCAACTAGCTATATTTGCGAGGAACTCCGAGACCGCCCGACGTGGACTTATGCAGCTTATGCGCAGGGTTCGGAACCTTTCGCGATCAGATTTCGAGTTTGTACGAAACGGCCTGCGAACACACCGTCGATACTGTGTTCCTCCAGACCCGAGGTTAGAGGGTTGTTTTGGGGTGTCCGACAACATTGTGCGAGCGGGCTGATTGAGGTTTGAGGTGAGTTTCATATATGGTCACGGCTCTGATTCTTGTCAGGATGGCTGGAGAGTCAAAGAGGTGGACGACGGCTACGCGAAGCAAACTGGGACGAGGAGATCGAAGACATGAACGACGACGGCAGGCAGTGACAGGTATATAAGGAGGGAAGGAGCCTGCCGGCATGCGGGTAGCGTGACAAGGAGGATATACGCTAAATTCCAATCGGGGGGCGAAAGGGCGGATCAAAGCAAGCGAGTTTTGATTCGTCGGTCACTGGTGGAAGACGATGATTTGACGAGGAGTTCCGGCTCCCAACCTCCATCATCTGCATTCACTGCGAAAAACTCTTTTCACTTCTGATTCTATTATCTTCGACTATTGTACTCTAGGCGCAGCAAATCAGCTACAATCATCAATAAGGCAACACAATAGCAATCGTTGGAAGGAAGAACCTTACGTAAGGTGCTATCTCGTACCTAGCACCAGTAGTATTTTAAACTTACCGTTGGCATTGTCGCGCAACCTTTCTCGTTCGCAATTTTCTCGTTCGTCAAAACTGCACGTCATCCAACCTCCTACTTCAACACAGTCTTTGTTGCGCGTCTGCTATATTTCGCTCATCTCCTCCGCCATAATCACATCTGCGATTACCTCTATTACGTCTTCTCTCAACCTACCTACGCGTGGTAACTCATATCCTCACAGCATTCCGTACCACTGCCCCCACAAGCTACACAAGCTCCATCATGGCTGAAGAGACCAACCCCGTCTCGTCCCCGATTCCTGCCACCTCATCCAACGCTGAGATGGAGCCACCGCAAGCTAGGATTGAAGCCAAGGCGCAGGACGAGACAGCCGAGGAACACACGTTAGGGCAGGCTGGAGAAGGCACGGCTGATGCGGTTGCAGCTGAAGGTAGGGCAATTGTGTTACGCGTCGCTTGTGGACCCATGCAGCAGAAGCTAAAGTCTGCCTTCTATACAGGTACTGCCACGAACGGTGAGGCAGCAGACAGAACCAACGGCACTCCAGCCTCTTCAAAGAAGGCGAGCAACGGCTCTCACAAGAAGAAGTCTGCAGTACCAGAGCACAAGAGCAAGAAGCTCAACAAGAAGAAGTCCAAGCCTTTGACAAACTTAGATGCTCAGCCTGGCCAATACTATTTTGCGCGTATGAAGGGTCACCCACCGTGGCCATCAATTGTCTGCGATGAAGAGATGCTTCCACAGAGTTTGATCGAGACCCGTCCCGTCACTACGAAGCAGCCTGATGGCACATACAAAAAGCCAGAGTACGCAGATGGAGGCAAGCGGGCTTACGAGAGGACGTTCCCTATCATGTTCCTGTAGGTCACTCTTCAGCCGCACTCGATAGGCTCCCGCTAATTAATCTAGGCATACGAACGAATTGTGAGTGGCAAGCTGCCCGTCTACGACCTATGTTCACACGACGCTGTTCGAATACGAAACTAATTTCTGGGTAGTGCTTGGATTCCGAACACGGAATTAACGCCATTAGATGTAGGAGCCGCCAAGGACCCTTCGGAGAAAGGAAAATCTAAGCTTCTCCTGGCAGCCTACGAGAAGGCTGCAGAGGATCAGCCTTTGCAACACTTCAAAGACATGCTTGCCGATCACCAGAAGGCCTTAGAAGAAGATATGGAAGCTCAAGCAGAGCGGGACGCTAAGAAGGCGAGCAAATCCAAGCGGAAGAGCACGGATGCCAATGCCCTGGTAGATGATGCGGATGATATGGATATCGATGAGGCTCCAAGTGCAGAGAAGCCTAAATCGAAGAAGCGAAAGAAGGATGTCGACAGCGATGGCGAAGGAAAGGTCAGATAACACGTTGATATTTCAGGTACGTTTCCTGCTGACACCGCCCGTAGCCTGCAAAAACCCCGAAGACAGGTACAAAATTGAAGCTGTCAACCCCAAAGACTCCTGCTTCTGAGCCTTCAAGCAAGAAGAAAGCTGCGAAACCCAAAGCCTCATCATCCAAGAAAGGAGCGGCAAAGGTCGTCGCGAGTGACGACGAGGATGTTGTTGATACTCCGAAAGTCGAGGAGAAGCCTCTTTCGCCAGCAGCTGCTAAGGAAATGAAAGAGAAGAAGGGTAAGCTCGTCTCATTGGACAGGCCTTCCTATTGCTGATCTTACCAGTGCTTTACTACCGTCATAAGCTACAGCGCGGGTTTTTATCGAGGGACACCATGCCGAAAGAGGACGAGATGAAGGTGAGACTGACATAAAGTCGGCAGGATAAGCTGTGCTAACTTTCGGAAGTCTATGTCCGATTTCCTCAGCGAGCTTGAAACCTACCCCGATCTAGAGGGTAGTATCATTCGTGCCACAAAGATCCACAAGGTTCTTAAGGCTATGATCAAGCTCCACTCGATCCCACTAGACGAGGAGTTCCAGTTCAAGAAGCGCTCTCATGAGTTACTAGACAAATGGACATACATTCTGTCAAACGACCCTACTGCAGGAGCTTCTGGGGACAAGGATGAGGACGCGAAGCCAGAGGCGGCAGGCGTAACTACCAACGGCACGACCAAAGAGACCGAAGAGCAGGCCGAGAAAGCCGAGGCTGGAGAAGCTGCTGCACCGGAGGAAGAGAAGGATGAAGAATTGGAGAAGAAGATTGGCACTACCATTGAGGGGGAGAAAGAGGCCGATGAAGCCAAAGAACCTGAAATTGAGAAGACAGCCGAGGAGGAAAAGACTGATGGGCCAGCCGTTGATAGCGCTCCAGCTGAGGAGTACAAGCCTCCTGTGGAGACTACGGAGACTACTGCGTAGGGGTGCACCTCACTCATGGTGCCGAGAATTCCTACCACCCACGGCTGACGCTCACGTCACTGTGTTCGTCAGCAAAACTCGGCAGCTACTACTCTCACTTTGCGACCTTCCATTTCCAAACAAATCCTGCTTTGATAAGCAGAACCATGTACTTCTAACAAAACCACACTTGGCTATGGCTGAACAAACAGTCGAAACGCGGCAAGCAGGGGGAGGGAGGATTGGTTTATCTGATGCCAGCACGGGGGGGCGAGCAAAGTGGAAAGCTTTGTTGTGTGATGGAGCCTTCTCGATGCTTGATTGAGAGGGATGATCTAGCTTTTTGTGTACATAACGCTTGCGTGTAGCTCGTGCTGCTGTGATGGTTGGCAGGGTTTCGCTTGGTTTGTGATAGATGACAATGGAAAAAGTCGATTTAAGTCTTTGATGGGAGATTTTGGCCACGGACTTCTCATGGAAAGAGATGCATTGCCACAACCGTCAATCTCACCATCCCCATATCATGATCCTTCCTACTCTCTCTTTCTTCGTCCTAACGCTCCCGTATAACGTCGTTCTCAGAAATCGTCGTATCCCCTTCACCCACGCCTACACCGAACACTTAACCCATCCTATCGTTTCCACAACCCCATGTACCAATCCATCTCCCTCCTGGAGTCATTGCTCCGCCAGATCATGGTAAGGTTTACGTCCATGGGAAGGTTAGTTGTAGGCATAGTTGTATCTCCGGGCGTGGAGGAAAAAAGAGGGTGTTCAAGCATTCGTCACGGAAGATGTGGATGGTGTGGTCAGGGGTGTGGGGCGGTTGAAGAAATGTGGATGGTGGTCTGTATGAGCTGGGGGAAAGGGCTTGGTTAGTCTGTCAAAATTGTGAGAGGACTCGGAAGACAGAGGGATAAATGAAGAGCTGGTTTTAGCGATTTGAGTTACGAGGAGAGATCGAAGTCGATGAGTGAATGAGGATCGTGACATGGTGATTGTCATGCACTTGTCGGAGAGCAGTATGAGCTCACACTGAGGAATGTGTGGGAGTTCCAAGAAAGTAGAGGTATCGGAGAGTGGGAATATCCTCTAAATATCAATTGATATTGCATTTGTCATCGCTACTTATGTACAGTGGTTGTCAAGGATCTCCAGTATTAGCATCCTGGTTGTTGCTGCTTGATTTTCGTAGTGCTATCACCTTCTCACGGAGAAGCTTTTCGCGGAGCTCGGAAGCTATGAAGGCAGGCGATCGAGACTGGAAACAATCCCTGGGTCAGCGTCTGGTCCAGTAATCATGTTCGGCACTGTCCACAGAACAAGAAGAAAAAGGGAGGACCGAACACTACTTCTTCGCATATTCTATGAATCACTACCCACCTCTTGGGTCTTGTGCGCTACCGTCGGTGTTTTCTTTGGGCTTACACTCCTTGGCTCTGGAGGGTTCCTGCTCTCTTCATCCGCCGAAGAGTCAGCCATCTTGCGTCGTTTATCAACAGGTGAGGACACTGAGGATGTGTTCCGCCTCCTTCTACCAGCAGGTGCATATCTCTGTATAGAGCGGTGCCTTTTCCTATCTCTTTGCCTGTCAGGCTCTGGGCTTGCGCTTCCAGTTGTACGGACGGGTCTCGGGCCCCGTTCTCTACTGCGGCTACGGCGCCGTTCATCACGATGTCTGTGTTCCTTGCGATAATCAGCTCTTGTATCAACCGCGTCGTGGTCAGTAGAGTGTGAGGGTGATCTTCTAGATCTTCCAGAACGCCTTCGATTTCTAATTAGTGAACGAGAACGTGACCTTGATGGAGAAATTGTAGGTCGACGCCGAGCGTGCCTTATTCTGGGACGAGGTGTGGGACTACGAGACGAGAAGGAAGGAGAGCGTCGTTTCCGGTTTCTTCTAGGGGAACGTGAGCGTGAGGTTTCTGAGGGTGTAAAGGATCTAGCTCGAGCATCACCACGACCTGGACTTCTTCGTCCCTTGCCTCTACCAGACCCTCGGCGGGGCGGACTTGGAGATCTACTTGGAGTAGGTCGACGGTGCCGCGGTCGCGGTGATTCATCCTCTTCACGGCGACGGCGTCGAGGTGGTGTCACAGAATGAGAGGGAGATCGTGAGATTGGTCTTCTGACGGAGGGTGACCGACGACGCCGACCATCCGATCGACGGCCACCGCGATCGCTGGGCATGTAAGTATCGATTTCACGACGGGGCGGAGGACCGCGATAATCGGCTCGGGGCGGACTTCGACGTCGTGCAGGTGGAGATCTAGAATGCCGTGGTGGGCCTCGATCGAAATCACGGCTTCCCCTGTCGCCCCTACCACGGCCCCTTCCCCGTTCACCGCGCTCCCGCTGCCGGATAGTATCAATGTTCCTGTCTCGCTGCCTCTCCTGCTCTTTTCGGCGTTGGGCCTCCTCGGCGGCTTTTTCAGCGTCAATCTAGGAAGACAGTGAGATGAAATGCGACAGCCTAGTATCTTAACGGATATCACCTTCTCCTGTATCAACTCCAGCTTTTTGGCTTCCAGCAGCTCTTTCGGTACACCTTGGGGATTGCTTTGTGCACTAAGGCATAAAATCCACAGGTCCTTGCAGAACTTCGGTGTGTCCTTGTCGAGGAAGCCAGTAAGTTGGATTTGTAGAACTTTAATATCAGGCTATCCTTGAACGATCAGCGACGTGCATTCTTGCGGTCAAGATGAGATTACTCACGAAGCGTGAGCCCTCAAGTAGGTTGAAGCAAAGCTCAATAACAACGTCATCTTCATTGCCAAGTATCTCAGAGATCTTGCCAGCAATCCATCTGTAGTCGTCATTGAGTCAGTGTTGTGCCATTACCGAAGATGGAGACCTATACTTCTTCATGACCTCGACGTTCACCTTCTTCATATCTACCTTCTGGCTGAACTCTGGAGGGAATTTGGTCTGCTTCAGCAGCTTTGCATCCACGCTCATTGCCATTGCGGAGAGTCTAGCTGCAACAACGCAGCTCGTTCAGCGCTTTGAATTAATAGGTCAGTGGATTTGGAGGTCCATCGATCTTCGTTAAGGTCGACCAATCAGCGATGTTCTAGCGAGTAAATCACGTGATTATCTGTATATATGGTTAAATATCCACCAATTAGATGACAGGTTGCAGGGAGATGCGCATGCTCGCAAAATACTATCCATTGTAGTTTTCAATGGCATTAGAAGATATAGGCTACTTGTGATGCTGAGCACTTATGTGATTTTTGCGTCCAATTATCTCATGGGCCACGCCTGCCAAAGATGAGTACGAAAAGTAAGGAACGAGCTCAGGGGCGTCGTTGCCGATTCAAGGATTGATAGATTCCGCTTTATGCTAACCGTAGAGCTTCCCACATCACTATTCGACATCTCTATTCTTTGGCCATCCAGACATATCCCACATTCTTTTCAACAGCCCACTCGAATCGTCATGTCCCAACCCACTCAAGATTATACTCGTAAAAGGCCGCCAGGGTTGAAAAAGTCGAAATCACAAGCATGGACCTGGCCTCATCTTGTGTCAGTGCAACCTAAGAAATCCGCAGCATCGTCCTTGTACACCCCAGATGAGCAGACCGAGATTTCGCCGATGACAGGAGAAGAAAAGTCTCGTCACCAGTGTTCTCCTCCTCGATCCTCAGCTTCTAGCACTACTGGTAGTATTATAATCTCTCGCAGGGCCATTATTCCTGAAAATCAAAACACTCAAGAAGACAAGAGTAAATTTAAGAGTGACAATGAAAAGATCGCTCCTCTTGCCGAGGGCGGCTCTCAGCATGGAAAAGATGCCAGCTATCAGCCCGCTGAAGAAGGAGCAAAACTCCAGCACACGGAAGATAACGATCAGAATGCTGATGGTGACAAAAAAACCGCGTCTGAGCCGGAGGAAGTAGACGGGAAGGCTTCTTGCAGTGGTGATGAATGCCTGGACAGTTTGACACGCGCGCCGTGCAATGAAAGCAACTGCGATCAGGGCGAGGAGTCATCACAGTCAAGCCCTGATGTCACTGCCGATGCGGAAGAGCATGCAGCGCACCACGAAGGCGCCAAAGGTACACATGAAAGCTCCGAGTCTAGTATGTTGCACGATTGAAACAAAGAAAGTATCGTAGTCCAGAGCTGACCATAAGTTTCTTCTTTAGAGATCGAAGAGCAATTTGTTGCAAACCCCACATACAACAAACCGCCTGTTAAATCTGATGCTCCTTCTGATCGCAAGGTGGAGTCACAGCATGATTCACCAAAGACAGAAGCGGTAGTACCACCGGACATCATCCAAATAGGTGGGGAGCTGTCTAGGATGGACTCTCCTGTGGTAGTACGCGACTTTGGCACTCCTCCCTTGAAGGAGGACACTGCATCATTGAAGCAGGCCTCGACTCTCCCTCCGCCAAGGATATTCATTCAAAGAGCTAGCGATGAGACAGATCGTAGCACCCCGTTTCCCATGCCAGCGGCCTCGGGTTCGGACGAGCAGCCTCGCGGGCCTTACCCATTGGAAGAGTCTGACAGATCGTCTGGGGAATCACGTGGTGCTGACCCTCTGGCAAGCCGTATTGCTATTCCGCCGGAAATAACATCCAACCTGTCCCATGACACCGAGGATCCTGAAAAGCCCAAGGTAAAGAGGCGGAAGCTGGTTTTACGTAAATCCCGAAACCTAATGATGCGCAAGCACTTCCTGCAATTGTTTTTGGGCAGACAATTGGCTGAGCACACAAAGCCAGCTTTGAGACTTCTCGCGCATGGCGAGCCGTTGAAGGTAGAACTAGCGGTTGCTGGTGAAAGGAATCCGATGTTACACATGTCAGAAGGTTCAACGCTCAGTCTCCCCAGCCACGGACACTGATGCTCTACTGAGTAATGAAATCTTGAGCCTCGCTAGAGAAGACGAAGAACTGTTTGGATTGGTATTTGGCCTTCGCACGAACCGGGACTCTCTAGGCACATCGAGATCCCTCCACGAGCTCGAGTGCGTAGTCTCCAAGAGTAGGTAATGCTGTAGACCGCAGGCAAACGACGAGGGACGTCGGACTTTGGTTCTCGTCTGGTGTCGAAACATGGGATGCATGCTAGGTAATAACTAGTCTTAACTCAGTACCTAAGCAAGTCCTCTTCAAAGAGCACCGCGACCCTAAGAATCCTTCTGGATTCTCGTGCTAGGAGTTCCTTCGTAACCGTTCCTGGTCTGACTTCCATATGCAACCGGATCTATCTTAGACTTATCTGGAGATTCAAAACCTTGACTTGGGACCCCTCCTTCTCAAGTCTTATTATCCACTCGTTGCTCCTGGAATCCTTGACCGAGCCAATATAAACCAGACCCAGCGCATAGTCTACCTTCAACCTACCATTGCATGCTATACCCCACCCCCTCCACACGTCATCTCCCCGGCCCTTGTACCCTTTCCGCCTGCCTTAGCCTCTTCATCGCCTCCTCGACCTCCCTCCTCGCCTCCACGAGTTTCCTATCAATTCCGCTTGCATGCTTCACCTTAACCCCATAATGCAACTCCACCAGATCCGTCGCGCGCTGCATATCCGGATCATGGTCTCTCCATGGGATCTTCTCCTGGGTAGCTGATTCTTGTTCTCGCAAGGCCGAGGTAGGAGGGTTTTGAGATGAGAGGGAGGGGGAGGGAGTGCGTGCGGAGACGAGGGCAAGGGCGGCGGCGTGGTCCTGTGGGAGAGAACGGGGGTTAATTCTGGATGTAGGAAAGAGGGTATGGGGAGGATTGAGACCGGGAACGTACGCAAACGCGAAGGGAAGTTAGGTCTGAGAGAATGAAGGCGATTTGCATTGTGATTGTTGAGGTTGACGGATTGGATGTCAGCAAAGGGAATTCGATTCATGAGCGGGTAGGTGTGCTCAGTGGCGGATGATCGACAGGGAAATTGTGGAGCGGGGCGGAGCCACCAAAAAAAAAGAAGAGCACCCTTCTCCGTCGCTTTCTATTATTCTTTCAACAGCGCCAAACCCCTCAATGGCGTCGATAAGGGCCAACGCACGCAAAGTCGTCTGCATTGGTAGAAATTACGCGTTCGTCTCTCATCCTTATACTATCCGTTTTGTGCAGCTCTATTCGTAGACTGACTGGCATTCCAAGCGCTCAAGGGACCATATTACGGAGCTCAACAATGTCCGACCGAAGAAACCCTTCTTCTTCTTGAAACCGCCTTCCTCAATCCTCCCCCCGAGAAGCGGGCCCGTGCTTCGACCTCAAGGCACCACGCTGCACTATGAGGTTGAGCTGGCGCTGATTATGGGGAGGGAGGTGAGGGACTTGGATGAGAAAGATGAGAGGGGCGCGATCGATGCCATTGACTGTGAGGCATCTACCTTAACAGCCCCTGTCGGAATTCAAAGGCTGCCTTCTCTTGTCTGTATTAATTAAAGTACAGTCTATGCCCTCGCAATCGACCTTACGGCCCGCAACCTGCAGGACGAAGCCAAGAAAAAAGGCCTTCCTTGGACCATCGCCAAAGGTTTCGACACCTTCTGCCCGATCAGTAATCCCATACCCAAAAATCTCATCCCAGACCCTCATGATGTGGAGCTCATGCTCCAAATAAACAGCAAAGTAACGCAGTCGGATAGCACAAGCTTAATGCTTTTTCGCATTCCAAGGATGTTGAGCGAGATATCGCAGGTCATGACACTGGAGAAGGGGGATGTGATTTTGACAGGCACGCCGAAGGGCGTTGGGGAGGTGAAAGCTGGGGAGCGAATGGCAGCCGGGTTGAGCGTGGGGGGAAAGGAGTTGGAGACGATTGATGTGGAGGTAGAGGAAAGACAGGGGATGTACGAATACAAAGAAACGTAGAGTTTGAATAAGAAACAGCGGCAGCGATATCTGTAGAAAGCAGCAGTAGCAAATGTAAGTAAGTATCTTGCCCAGGAACGGTCTCTTTACCCGACTTTCCTTTCATATAATCTCAACGTAGCTGCTGCAGCAGGCGCTCTCTCCTTTTCTTCCTCCTTTTACCATCTTCAATCATGCGGTAAGCTTCATCCGTCGCGTTAAGTGTAGACCATCCGAGTTCTTCGAGTTTTTCCCACAGAGTTACTCGGTAATATTTGGATCTTATGCCTGAGATGAACGCTTTGGCCGCCCGTATGTCATACTGTTGAGTCTCCCGCGCCAGGAAGCTCTTACTATATCTTACGTATTCCTCCAGTGCCTCTTCTCCTTGGGCTAATGTCTTGATATCTGGGGCTGAAATATCCTCCGGCTTCGCTCTGCTATTCTCGACGATGTGCATGCTATCGTCTGCTGTCGTTGCCTGGGACGGCCTCCGGGAACCTGCTAGGAATGTGGGTCAATTGACGTCTCTCTGTTTTAGGCCTTCACACTCACCAGCTTTACTGGGTGAATTTGCCCGAACGAAAGCCCTTGGCTCCTCGATCCTTGCCTTCAACCCCTTTACCTCTTTCTCGGTCCCATCGCACCTCGCGTCTATCCCCTTCATCCATCTTTCTTCTCTCTTGGCCAAATGTATCAGCGTGTTCTCCAAAGAGGCGACTTTTGCCTCCAATCGCTCCGATTGTTCCTCATTCGCCAACTCTCGATTCACTGCATCCTCTTCTGATTGATGTATTCGCTCCTTCAACACATTGTTTTGCTCTTGTAAGTGTTTGCTGCTTGCAGCAAGATCTTTAGTGTCTTCCTCCAGTGATGTAAATCGGACAGTGAGCTCCTCCGTATCTTTGACACGGCTGAGTAGACGAGCGTGCTCGATCTGGAAGCGTTTCGCCCACAACATCCATTCTGAATTTGGTGGAGTCATGCTTTGGGAGAGTAATAGGTGGCTGTTTAGTCGGGGTTGCGAAAATCGACCATTGGTGCTGGGTACAGGTCATTTTCTGGCTTTATTTTATGGTGTTGTGGACTAAGAAAGCAAGTGCTGATGCGCATTAAGGATCTTCTAAAGTATGTAGGGTTTCTTAGCAAGCCTTCATTAATTCTACAGATTAGTACGGTCAATTGATAATAGAAATTCTCCGATCATTTCTACCGATCTATTCTGAAAGGACAAGACTGCAAAGCCACCATTAAGGCAGGCAACGAAATCATTCATATGGAAGGATTTCATAGCCCACTCTTGTCCATACCACGCCAGTGTAGCCCGAGGCAAAAGGCCCAAGTACAGGATGAAGAACCAGCGAAACACTTTTGAGAGAAATGCCATTGTACGTGGAAAAATGAACAAAGCTAACGTAACACTGGGTATTACACACCCTTTCTATCGATTCTCCACAAGCAGCCTCCTCGAGATTAAATTGCACCCTGTCAAGTGCTCAAAAATGTCGCAGATCCTTGGTCCTCCAAGATGCTTCAGTGTGATAGATACCAAGGCAAGGCCAAGATCTATGTCACACCAAAACGGTGATGTTGTTTCGTTCTTCAAATGAGGTCTGTTCGAATGTTAGTCATGACGTTACTTCCTGGTCTAAATCTGTCAGGATGGTCTTACCAGCCACGTTCATGGGCATTTCTTCGATTTGAGTGCTGTAAAATTGCTCGATCTCTCTCATCATTCGTACATCGTCGGCAGTAACGAAGTTGATAGCGACACCCTTACGTCCGAATCGACCACCACGACCGATGCGATGAATGTAATTCTCGCGGTTTGCTGGCAGGTCGTAGTTAATGACCAAGGATACTTGTTGGACATCAATACCACGGGCTAAAAGGTCTGTAGCAATCAAAACGCGGGAAGATCCCGAACGGAACTCCTTCATGATCAGATCACGTTGACCCTGGTCCATGTCTCCGTGCATAGCAGACACAGTGAAATCACGGTCGGTAAGCTTGCCAGTGAGCCAGTCTACCTTTCTCCTCGTGTTACAGAAGATGACGGCTTGTGTAATGGTTACTGTCTCGTACAAATCCGAAAGGGTGTCTAGCTTCCAGTCTTCCTTTTCGACGGCAATATAGAACTGTTTAATACCTTCGAGAGTAAGTTCGGCTTTCTTGACCAAGATTCGAACAGGGTCGCGCATGAATTTGGTCGTGACCTCAAGGACATCCTGAGGCATGGTCGCTGACAGAAGAACAACCTGGGTCGACTGAGGTAGAAGTTGGAAAATGTCATAGATTTGCTCGGTAAATCCGCGCTAAGATACTTGGTAAGCGATATAGCTAAAAATTGTGGTAGGCAATAAGACTCACAGACAACATCTCATCGGCCTCATCGAGCACGAACATCTTCATTGAGTCGGTTTTGAGGACACGACGTTGGATCATGTCCTGTACACGTCCCGGGGTGCCAACAACCACCTGGGGGCCTTCTTGCAGAGCCTTCATGTCATCTCTGACACTCGTGCCGCCTATACATGCATGGCAATCGACGTTCATGAAGTCGCCAATGGCAACGACGACCTTCTGTATCTGTTGCGCCAGTTCGCGAGTGGGGGCGAGAATTAAAGCCTGGCAAGCCTTGACATTGGGGTCCAGCTTCTGTAGGACGGAGACAGAGAAGGTAGCAGTCTTCCCAGTGCCTGATTGGGCTTGGGCGATCACATCAGACCCTGCAGCATAAGGTCAGACAAAGAAGCACCAAGATGTTAGCAGGTGTCTGAGACTTACCTTTGATGACTGGCATGATAGCGCGCTGCTGAATAGCAGACGGGCGTTCGAAGCCATAGGCATAAACACCTAAGAATGATCAGGACCTTGGCGCTGTTGATAGATCGCCGCCTGTCAACATACCTCGCAGGAGTTCACTCTTGAGGTTCATGGCATCGAATGAGTCCGTAATCTCGTCATAGTTGGACTCGATTTGAGCTGTAAATATAACAAGCTTAGCCTATGGTAGATGAATTTTTGCCAGAATTTCACATCGCTAGCATGCTACAGATAAATAGTGTGCACCGAGATATCTTACATTCCGGGATCTCCTCGAGACCTTTATCAGTAGAAGCCATGATTGCGACTTGGCTTTTGGCAGATCACGACCTGGGTCAGTGATCCTATAGACTGGGAAAAGGTTGTAGTGGGGCTGTGTTCTGGAGGTGAACCTATGAGGCTACGACCAGGGATAGATGTGTGGTGCTTGCTGTTGTGTCTCGGATATCAGAGCACTCAAATGTGAGCGCCGGTCTGATATCAGTAGTGTTGGTTTATTCTTGTGAGTGGTGTATCTGTATGATGTATTATTCAGAAAGAGAAAATGATTTGAGGTCCCGCTTGTGTGTTACTGAAATTTTGAGAAAAGGCGCTAAAAATAAAAAATAAGAATTTGCCGCGCTCGGTTCGGATTTCTTCATTTCACCGCAGGTCGACAATTAATGACTGGCACAAAATCAGTTACTCTTTCAGTCTTTCTTCCAGCACATCCAAGGCATTCACTATTCACCACCTCAGCTGAAGTGATTCATCGTCTTAAGAACCGACAACGATGCCACCGAAAAAGCTCGACACTTAGCGGAAATCGCTCATTTCGGCGTCATCGCTGCCTTGAGGATTAAGTTCTCTCTGGTGGAAGCAGCTATTCACAAGCGTTTCATGCAAATCATTGATCTTGAGATTAACAGAGACCCTTTACCGTCCCTGACATTGAATCAGAGTCAAGAGTGAAGTCACACAAGGATGCCACAATCCTGCGATATTTCTTCCGCGGATGAGATTCCGCATCCAATCCCCTGTCACCCACTGAAGGTCAAGCCAGCTGGCAACGCTTATGTTGGCGTTCAGAATATCAAGTCCGCTGCTGGATTCTTTTCCATCTTGCCCGATGAGCTCGTACTCAAGATACTCGAAAACCTGGGTTCTACTTCGCTGCTGCAACTTGGCAGCACCTGTAAGGCTCTGTATGCTTTCTCTAGATGTGAAGAGCTTTGGAAGACGCTATTTGTTGAGTATGCATCCCCATCTGGTCGAGACCTTATTTCTACCGTTTTTCTCTTCTTGGTTGAACCGGGACCTAGGCCTTGGTGGATGTCTCTGTACCCTTGAGTCTTCGGCTCTTGGAATTCCCATGGATTATCAAGGGACCAAATTATCAGGAGTCGAGGCAGAGACCTCTTAACGGATACTCAAAATCTAAATGGTAATTTATTGGTTTTAGCTGCTATGATGACATATGAAATACACGACTTGAACATCATTTTGGTGCCTTCGTAAGATTGAGCTGCAGCTAAGACTGTCGCTTTCTAGATCTTCTCCTCCCAGCGTTAGTTGGCGTGGAACATGGTTTTCCACATTCAACAATGTCACAGAGGCGCACATGTCCCGGATCTCGTGCGAGAATCTCTTCTCAGATCTGCTACATAGACCTTTCTTCTGTGCTCACACTCCGCTTTACCCATATGGGAGCAGAATCCCACCCAAAAATTGTATACCCCGGCTCTCAGATATTGCCCCTTCTGAATTTTCAGACAACTGGACTAACAAACCCTTCATCCTAACGGATCCCGTACAAGAGTGGCCGGTGTATCGAGAATGGTCCGCAGATGAGCTCCTTCAGAAGTACGGGGATGTGGAATTTAGAGCCGAAGCAGTTGATTGGCCACTGAAGACGTACGTAGACTACATGGAAAACACAATAGATGAGAGTCCACTATACCTCTTTGATCAGTCATTCGTCGAAAAGATGGATATCAAAGTTGGGAAGGAAGATGCTGGGCATTACTGGGCTCCAGCGTGTTTTGGAGAGGATCTCTTTGCGGCCTTAAGCAGCGATAGACCAGACAGCCGATGGCTGATTATAGGGCCGGAGAGGAGTGGTAGTACCTTCCACAAGGATCCAAATGCTACAAGGTCCGTTAAGATCACTCTACTCAAGATAGGCACAGTCTAACAGCCAAAGTGCTTGGAACGCCGTACTGCGTGGTTCAAAGTACTGGATCATGTTTCCTACGTCTCCATCATATCCGCCTCCACCTGGCGTCTATGTCTCGGAGGATCAGAGTGAAGTCACCAGCCCCTTGGGCATTGCCGAATGGTTGCTGGGCTTTCATACCGAAGCAAGAAGAACTAGAGGCTGTATGGAGGGAATCTGTCATGAAGGAGAGGTGCTACACGTGCCATCAGGATGGTGGCATCTAGTGGTGAACCTGAGTCCGAGCATCGCCATTACCCAGAACTTTGTTCCCAGGGCTCATCTGGTGAACGTATTAGCATTCTTGAAAGATAAGCCTGATCAAGTCTCAGGCTTTAAGAGCGACGTGAAGCACCCATACGAGACCTTTGTGGAGAAGATGAAGGAGCTACATCCAGAAATCTTGAACAAGGCTCTAGAGGAAATTGAAAAGTTGAAGGAGGGTCGGAAGAGAAAGTGGGACCACTTAGTCAACGGAGATGGGGATGACCATGAGGGTTCAAATGGTTTTGATTTTGGCTTCGGAGACGATAACGAAGAAGTGCCATAAATCATCAATGACTGCCACCAGAACGCAATCTAGATAACCAAAGATGATCAATGACATGCCACGCTTTTCGTAGCGCTCGAATTTCCAAATGCTAGATACCCAATGAAAGCGCCGACAGCAACTGCAAACATCACCCAGCCGTTATATGTCATGAACAGAAGCCTGGATCCACCAGTCAACCTAGCCCTTGATGCATCATCCAGATACAGTACTCACATAATAAAAAAGCTATAAAACACCTGCGCCGCATATAATGTTGCCTTCACGCACTTCACCCTCGTCTCCGCTTGCCCAAGACTCTTCCCTGACCAAAGTAATGAGCTGCGTTCATGACCATCATCATCTTCCACAAGAACGACAGAGCTTAGCCCCTACCCGCCTAGCATCTGGCCGGATCTAGACTTACTTGGAAGACTATTCATGTACTCCGCGCTCGACGATTCATAGCGTCTGCTGGCTTCGCGCACCAGCTCGTAGCCAGCGGTGAGCAGGACGACGCCGACGAGGGAGAGGAGGAGGGTGAAGGTGGAGGAGATGTGCCATTGTGGGAAGATGATGCACAGGTCGGTCGTGTCCCAGGTGAATAGCATCTAGGATAGGAGGTTACTACGGGTGAGCAATTGCGGTGAGAAAGGCATATGGCTTGCGTTCATGTTGCATTTGGGGCCGTGCGAGGGCATGTCCATGCCTGCGTGATGGCTATGGTCCATTCTGAGTATGCGAGTCTGGGGCCTATGATTATCTGTAATGATGGCGGTGTTCTAGCAGAGTGGTAACCTTGAAAGCGTGAAGTGATAGAGGATGGCCCTGAAGAGAGCACCTCGAACGTTGTAGCTCGGCTTCCGCATACACCGCTGCAAGTCACACAAACAATCCATCCCTGAGCACGTTTGCGCCAGTCCACTGATTGGATCCACCTCCCTTCCAACCCGCTCAGAACACACTCCCCCCCACGCCCACAAACATGACCGAAAATATCCCCCCTCCTACCACCACCGCCGCCGCCCCCTCCGCCGACCCCACCCGCGGCCTCCCCTACTACGAAAAACTCAAGCGCGACCTCCGCGAAACCCTACAGAAAAAGCGCCTCCTGGACAAAGACATGGCGACCCTCGAAGACCAAATCTTCCGCTTCGAAGCCTCCTACCTCGAAGAAACCGCCGCCGGAAACATCATCAAGGGCTTCGACAACTACATCAAAGGCTCCTCCGCCCCCGGCGCCACCACCAGCACCAGTATCAACCCCGGCGGCGTCGGAGGAGGAGGGGGAGGCACAAGCACGAGAAGAAAAGGCACGGTGATGGAGCAAGACCGCGTCTTCAGCCGCTCGTCGGCGAGCTTCATGCGCGAGCTGTCGCCGACGTCGAGCACGCAGACGACGCCTTCGCATGCGCCGACGCCGACCTCGAGCCAGCCGCCGCAGCTGAGGGGGGGGGAGGGCAACGGTGCGACGCCGGTGGGTGCGGGGGGGAGCATGAAGGGGGCGGCGCAGACGAAGAAGAATAAGAAGGGCGAGGAGGAGGAGGGGAAGGGGCCGAAGAGGTTGAAAATTACTTATGCTAGGGGGGGTGCGGGAGAGTGAGCGATGGGGGGGGATGAGAAGAGGGGAGATATTGTAGAGGGCGTTTTGGGGGGGAAGCCTGGGTTTTTAGAAGGAGTTGGGTATACCCCTTTAGAAGCGGTTTTTGACTCGTTATACTTCTAGCAGGACCTAATCCGACAAATTTTTCCAGCTGGAACTCTACCGGTGGTAACTCCTTCCACTCGCAGGTCTTCCAAATTTACTTTTCAATGGTCGAATATGTCTCCAGGTTTTTCTTTCGTAAGAGTCGTATTTCCAAGTCTCTGGCTAGTACAACATTGATTCACTATCGGACCTACGACCTCCTCGCCTTCTTTCTCATAGCCTTCTCCCTCTCATACCCCTTTCCCTCCCTGCCCTCCTCCCCCTGAATCTCCGCCACCAACCTCTTAAACTTCTTCTCATACTGCTGATCCTTCTCCTTCTTCTCCCTCAGCCCCTCTCGCGCCATGAAATTGGCATCTTTCCTCAGTTCTCTCAATGCTCCCTTTCGTTCTCGCTTGTGCTCTGCTTTGAGTTTACTGAGGTCGGCGCGGTCGCGGTCGGGGTCGTAGTGTTTAGAGGGATTGTAGGAATCTTCGAATTTGGGGATGGAGGTTTTGATGGCGAGGGGGCGGTGGTTGTGGAGGGCGAGAGGCTGGCGGGCTTGGGAAGAATCTCGGAGGAGAGTAGAGAGGTGGGAAAGGGTGGTGCGCGCGGCGGACTGGAAGGGAGTAATTAATAAAGATCTGAATTGGAGGTTGGAGATTAGTGCTTACAATGGTGGTGGTGTTCAGCTTAAGAGAGCAAGGTTTGCTCAGGAGATGCTGCAACACTCTAGAGAAGGGATCGAAGGCTTCAGAGAATGCTGACTTGTCGGCCCAAAGGTCGGCCATGGAGCTAATCATAGCTATATTGGTGTCGAGGAGGGCTTTTTTGAGATCTTCTGTCTCGTCAACCGAGGCATCAGGGTTGGAAGGAATATCCCAGAATCTCAAACGTCTGTTGTGGCTCTCTGATATTGTTTCAATATCATCAACCTGAAGCGGTAGCAGAGATGCGTGATGTGGGAAGCATCCGTATAGACGTTTGGCCTTCACCGGTGCCAGTGCCAGCAATGCACTAAGAGTATAATTGACCAACTCTGGAATGTACCTCCTTGATAATCTCTGGTATTGAAGACACAGACTTCCAAGATAGGTTCCTGTAGCAAGATCACTCAAAGACTGAGGTATTTTTTGGCTCAGGTAACGAGTCATACATAGTATTGCCGGCGTTACAACCTGATGGAAGTGATCTGATGTTGGAAATATAGAGGCAATTGCTGTAAGAATAATCAGATCACCAGAATTAGGAGCTGTTGGCCGGCTCACATGGAGTGACTTCAAGTGTGAGCGGAAGGTTCGGCCTATTTCTTCTGGAAACATTTTCGCAAGCGAGTGAATATGGCGGATGAGCATCTCTAGCATAGAGAAAGGTGGATAACAGCGCGATGTGGCTACAAGAAAGAGATGATCAACGAGTACGCTCGAAAAGACTGCTAGCTTTGCTTTGTTGTCATTGTGTAGCTTCGGGTGGTATAAGGCACGTATTCTCTGGATGACGGTAGGCAAGTCGTGGATCTCGATGCCTGCGGCTATTTCGAGCAGTTCGTCGTGGCTTTGGGGACACTGATATGTGTATGCCAAGTCGCTAGAAGAGCCATTGCTTTTGCTATCCATGCTTCTAGATATACCAAGTCCTGCCCTACCCACATCGTCTTTTGACAGTAAGCCTTGGACAAATTCTTGGTCATCCTCGTCCTCGCTAAGACCTTCCGCAGATTCCTTTGGTTCATCGGCTTCCAAAAGGTCAACATCAGAACCACTAGCGACCAGACTGCCTTCAATTAAAAAGTCATCCTCATCTTCAAAATCTAAATCCAGGTTCTCATCCTGTCTCCGGAGGCCAGAACCGAGGCCAAAAGTGTCTTCCTCTTCTGCATCCACATCTTCGTCACCACTCAAACCCTTCGCGTCCTCTTCGGTCTTTTCGTCGCCGCTGTCTGGCTCCCCCCTCATTCTCCGAAGCCTATTACCCTCAAGTTCCTTGAGTCGCTGCGCCTCCTGCCCCAGCCGCTCTTCTTCTGTCATAGTTCGTTCAGTTGGCTTAGCGCGCTGGTCAAGCGCCATCTGGCGAAGTCGTTCATCATACTCCTTGTCCGCTTGAGACCGATCTTTCCCATCCAGCAATGCCTGTCGGTCTGGATTTATCTTAGCACTTTGATTCGCAGGTACTATGATGGGTGCAGGTTGGCGCGGAGTACCTCGCATGAGCGCGAAGAGATCAGGGAGGCCCTTGTCTAGCTCGGCTCTCAGATCATCGTCGTCCTCTTTTGCTTGCTGGCGCTCATACTTGTGGAGCTTTGATTTGGCGATGACTTCGCTCATGACTTCTTTCTTTGTTTTCAGGCGACCAGGCTGTACCTCGTCTTCAGTAGGAGACAAGCCCCCATCGGATGCATCAGACTCAGAGAGCCTTCGGCGTTTGTAAGACCTATCTCCATCGATTTCTTCATGTTCGTCGTCAGAGACGCCAGAGTCAGCTTCGTCGAAATCATCTACTTTGGGCGCAGCAAATGACAGTGATTGTCCGAAATGGGTTAGTTGGCCGTCATCTTCAGCATCTTCGAGATCGAAAATGGAGCCTTTCTTGTTTCCCCTTTGCTTCTCCCGGACGAACCGTTCCAGAGCTTTCTCTTCGGGCGTCATTGTAGGGTCGTCCTCGCCAAACCTTCGGTCCAAGATACCTCCCACTTTCTTGCGTCGCTGCATCTCGACAAGAAGCGTTCGTCGCCGCTATATACCGCGATGTCAGCGAACCGTATGCACGTTCTGGTTGATTCTGCCCTACATTCTCCTCCCCCAAGCCTTTCGTAACCCCTGGTCGTCCGATAATATTTTTTGCCACTCTACCCCCAACTGTCTTGTTATCCGTAACCTCGAATTTTGTAGGCCTAGCAGGCGCTCTGATGTCAAAAGGCTTGAACTGCTCTCGTATGCCTTGAAGAGCGACATTGCGCTGTACCCGGCCATCTCTTGCGGCGCCATTCTTAATGGCTTGCTTCTTCTGCTTCTTGGATTTCTGAGGGCCGACAACACCAGATTCGCGGAGCGAAGTCTTCAACCTCTTCAGCTGCGACGGCGCCATTCTAGTGAAACTCAAGCCGTCAATGTAAATTGTCTCGAAGTGCGGCGGACAAAACATCGGCATCGGTGTTTCTCTTGCCGAAGTCTGGGTTGCGGAAGTGTTCCGCCATCCCTCTTATCGACTTTCAAGATGCCTCCGAGGTTAAGAGTGATCGTACCAGAATGGCGTCCAAGGACCAAGACATTTGGCTATGGATGGGCCTAGGTATGGCGCGTAGTCCGACCGTTGTCTTCTGGAAAAGCGCAGCTAATCTAACTCCAGGCATCCTGGGCTACTGCGCAGCTCACGCCGCTCATAGGCAGCTTCTTGCGGTTCGCACAGCTTCCCAACTTTCGCAAGACAACAAACCCCAAGATATACTGAGCCAGCGCACTGAGAATGGTTTGCAAACTATCCATAGCCAAAAGGAAAGAACGACGTGCTGAGCTGTTTCAGCGCTCAAGCTCGAAACCCTCGGTCAGCTCACGCAGAGTGCTAATCAAGATATCCGCGCTGCGTATGCATCAAACGAGGGTTAGACATAGCCCTAGCTGACCAGTGCCAGGGCGGTGAAGATCATTTCAGAAAGAGCTACGCGGGGTGCTGGGCTTGAGATCATGCTACAGGACATTGCTGGTCAAGACATTGAACGGCGAGACAAGGCTCTTACTTCTCTCAGCTACCTTTGTGCAAGCCGTAAGTTGAAGAGCACGCTACTGGATATTGCTCGCTAACTCAAGATTTCAGCAACGGTAGGTTTTGGGATGCACAAAGCGCTGACACCTAGTTATGCTATGTTCAAAGCCATCATTGACTGCTTATGCACCGGGCTCCCCGGAGTCCAAAACTCGGAGTCTGCGATGAATAACGATGATTTCCCATACCGATCACAGCCCGAGCGCAATGCCTTGAAAGTCCTCGGCCTATTACTTCAGCACGAGGTCACTTTAGGCCTGCAGGCAGGACTCATCTTCCGCTGGCTCGCCAACTACCATTTCGATAACAGAGACATTTCGGAAACTAGGAGAAAGCAGGCTATCTCTGAAATGCTGAAATGGGACTACGATGATTTTAGTATGTGTACCATCGTCAATGCTCTCTATATCCATGACCAAGCTCGCGAGGAGCTGGAAAGTCATGGCCTCCTAGACAGCGCTGCGATGGAGGTGAATATTCTTGATGATGCGGTCGAGATCGAGGATATCTGGCTCGTGAGACATCGGAGTGGTATTGAGATTGACGGCGGACCAGACTCCACTCCAATGATGAGGAGAGGACAAAGGGTTAGGGAAGAAAGTATCGAGGAGGAAGCATTGCGGAGACGAAGGCGTGAAGCAATGGTGCTTGGTCAGGATGGCAGAGCTGTCGAAAGAGACGACATTATTGAGCGGGATAACGTTCTCACTGACGGAAACGCGGGGCAGCGGGAGGCGATCGATCAGTTCTCAGAGGTACAGGCAAGGGGCGAACCGGCCTGGTGGAATTGGCGGCCGTGGTCAGTCCTGAGGGCTGGCTTGGTCGAAGAGTTCTGATGCTGGACCGAAAGTCTAGTAAGCGAGCAATAGTGGAAACGGCGTTGTGTATGCCATCACGAGATACCCCTGAGGATTTGAATCAATTTACATGGCAATAGAAGAGTGGTCTTGCCGAGGAAGCTTGAAAGCCTATAGACCCTTCCATAATACCTTCACAAGGTGATCCGCCTTCTTCCTGCTATTCTTAACCATACCTAGGTATTTCAGCTCAGCTAACGCCCGTGAGAAGAGTGCTCTGTTGTCGTATTAGTATTAAAAAATTTCGCAGATAGACAGACGTAGGACAGCAGAGATAAGATCGCTCACAAAGCTTTCTGCCGATCAGCGTCTTCATCCTCTGCGTTTTCGACGCCCATGATAGCATAGAACGCCGACCACAAGTCCGAGGCATTAACAATAGCCCCAGACTCCAGATAAAGCTGATACAGTATAGCGGTCGCGGGCTGCGTAGCTGACAACCCATTCTCGGCGCCCTCACAGCAAGTACAGTCCAGATAATCATGTGGCAAGCTCAAAGCTCGCTCGACTGCGAACCGGGGTTTCGGAGTGAGGACATCCCGGTGTGGCGACTTGGAGTCATAGATCAGGACCTCGTGCAGGAACAAGTCTCTGGGGTTGATGAGATTGGTTTGGAAGAAGTTTCGGAGTGTAGTGTCTGCGCTGCTAACGACCTTGGAGTAGGCAAGATCCTGCTTTGAGAGGGTGGACGATTGCTTGCTTAGGGAGACCTTTTGGGCGACGACGATTGCGCGTAAAGAATCGTAGCGGATGTCGTGCTCACTCCGCAGAGGTCTTGCCTTGTCGTCCATGGTACTGGTCAGCTTTTTAAGTTCTTGGTGGGTCCTAGAGATCCCAGGAAGCTCAAGGTCTGTAAGCTTCGAAAGCAGATCGCTCATTGAATCGGAAGACACCTTCCTAAAGGATAGCAAGATATCCTTGATAAGACTTGAGGCTCGTAGCTCTCCCGAGATTGCTTTGATATATAGTTCTGACCAGGAAGCACTTGTGGTGGAGAGTGAATATGACTGTAGCGTAGATATTACCTCAATCGCCAAAAGTATGCCGCGAAGGGCTTGTTGGCCCTTGTCAATCTCATGGACCGCAACATCGAAGAGATACTCGTTGTCGTTGAGGAGCGCCTGAGCCGCCTCGTAATCGCCGAATTCAAGCAAGGTTTCCACGAATCTGTAGAAGTATCAATCTCGTATCTTGCATCTACTAGATTGTGCAAGTACCTCTGGAATGATGGAAGGTTGCGGATGCTTTCATAATGCTCTAATCCCATTGCGTTGGGTGAAGGGCGATCGTTAAGAAGGATGCTCAATGGATTGGCGAAAAAGTGTGCCATATGAGCATACTATTGTTCTTTAGCTTGCTTTACGACAGCATTGTTATACGAGTTCACCTTGATGGCCTCGACAAAGGATGAAGTACTTTGCACATAATCGTTGTGCCGCTGAATGATAGTGCTACTGAGCCCTGGCCCTAGCCAGAGAAACCTGGGTCGGTCGAGAGACACAACAGCTTCGAATATCTCATTCAGGGGTGGAGTTTCCACGTCAAACCTCAAACCTTGCAAACTTCTAACGGTGGTCCTAGATAATTTTTCTTGGAATAGATCAATAGATGTAGTGATTCCGAATAGAAGAACGAATGGTATCCTGTCGTTCCACGAACTGCGTTGATGAGCCATTAGAAATTCGATGTGAACCTTCGTATCATACCTTAGAACCTCGACAATATCCCCAAGTAAGCCCCCCTCAAAGGCTTCACTATCTTGAAATGAGAGAACTACTCTGCCGATTGAGTGAAGCTTGACGTAATCATTCAGAATTTGGAGGTCGTAGTTCAGTTGTCGGCCACCCTGAATAGAAAGTCAATAGATTGCACATTCATAGAAGAGATGAATCCTGAAGACCTTTTGACGGTCAAAAGCAGTCTCTTCGTCGGCCATGGCGACATCTTGATTCGTTGCATGCTGATTAATGTACTTCAGGACGGACTTTAGATTAGTTATCTGACTGGAGGTCAGGTTGACCACTGTAGCCTTTTCTTGGCCTCTGAGATGCTCCGCTATCGCATCGATTAAGCTTGAGTAAGTCTCTGCGCCTGGTTTCGCAACGATGAGACCAGCGGGGATTTTCCCAATCGATTGACTACAAATTAAAGTGTGTCTCATTATACCCTGTGGTAAGTCTGCTTACGATTCGAGTTCAATATCAATGATGAACTTAGTGACCTCGGCCACTGTATCGTTGTTTGCATCTTGTAGGAGATTCTACAGCGGGTTAGCCCCAAAAGGCATCACAGCCATACGTTCGAACGTACGTCTATCAATGCCTGCCGTGGACTCCAAGCGGCGTGGAACAAATCAGATCGAGCCTTTACACTGTCCACATTCTCGAGACCTGTCAACAACGGAACGAACAACAGCTCGTCAGGCGGTACTGAAAGATCTACTGTTTCTGATAATTTTTGTCTTTTGGGTTTAGATATTGCCAGACCATCTGTGTTAATAGTCTCTGGGTGGAACACGTAGCATCCCTAGACTTAATGAGCGACGAAAACACATAGATAGCTGGAACGGTACTGGCCTCATATTCAGACATGGTATCATTGGCGATATCGATGGTGCAAAGATGTACTTATGCCCTATTCAAGTTGATGAAGCCTGGAAGGGCAACCCGAGCCAGTGTTCTCTGATTGGTGGAGAAAAACCACATGGAATAAGGGGCGGGAGGAACCTTATTGTGCGGCCTCGTAGAATATCTACTCGTGCTACTCTAAGGCGAGAAAAGTCGAGACTGCCGATCAGATCAGGACTTGTCGTGTACACGAAAGACCTTATACATTGGCCATCATTCAAACCCTAGTGTCTGCGAGATTGTGTGTTGTCTGGCTCGTACTATTAACAAAACACTTTAAGCCCTCAGAATACACCTTAGCTCTTTGTTTGTTTGCAGCTGCCCTAAGAGCTGCCCTAAGAGCTTCCCTTTGTCCTTCATTCACTTCATATGAATGTACCTCACTCGGAATACCTTGCGTGCTCTCCCAATCCAACGTTACAGGATTTATTGGACATCAGCAGCCAACATGTCGAGCTCAAGTGCTCTCTTCTCGAGTGCCGAGCTCAAGGCTGCCAATGCTCAGCCATATAGCAGTATGGAAGGCAAGCTAGATCCAGTATTGCTGGAAGCGTTGAAAGATGTTATGGGCTTTGACTTCATGACTCCTGTGCAGAGTAAAGTTCTAAGTGGGTTGCCGACGTTGAGAAGTGATTGGTAAGTCAAAGTATAGCCTCAGAAATTGTTGCATGCTCAGTCGTTGCATAGAGGAGTTCTCGACTTACCATACCCGAGACAGCCTTGTTCAAGCGAAGACAGGTACAGGCAAAACAACCGCTTTCCTTCTCCCAGCTATCCAGTCCCTTCTGCAAAATTCCCCACCACTTGGCGAAGTCTCTATGTTGGTACTCTCTCCAACACGGGAACTCGCTCTTCAGATCGCTGCTGAGGCGACCCGACTTGTCTCGAAGATGCGGAGGCCAGTGGAGGTACACACAGCTTTTGGAGGCTCAAAGCGGGCGACGAACCAGAACAAATTCATGAATGGCGATCCAAAAATCTTGGTCGCCACTCCTGGGAGGCTGAATGACTATTTGCGCGAACTACCAACTCAAAGAAAATTCATTTCGTTGCAAACCCTGATTCTTGACGAGGCAGATGCAATGCTTGAAGCTGGTAAGGAAATAATCCTGATGTTCGGCTGCTGCTTCCCTAACCTGACTTTGCAACAGGTTTCCTCCCAGATATTCTTCGAATTCTCCGTGCCCTCCCACCAAAGGACACGGCAAAATGGCAAGGCATGTGCTTTTCAGCCACTGTCCCGCCCAAGATCAAAGACGTTCTCTCCTACGTTCTCAAGCAGGATTATACTTCCATCTCCACTGTAGACGCTGCGGAGCCTCCTACGCTTGCGAGAGTCCCACAGTACTCTCTCATCATACCCAGCGTTAAGAATACTTTCGGTGCTTTACTATCTCTTATCAATGCCGAAGTAGGGGAAGACTCGAAAATTATCGTTTTTGGCACGACAGCATACCTGGTTGCACTGTATACAAAGCTGTTTAAAAATTCCATCATCCAACATCAAACCCGTCTTGAGATCTACGAATTACATAGTAAATTAACTCAGCCTCAAAGGACACGAACGACGAATCAGTTCAAAGATGCTGAGACAGGGATCATGTTCGCTACTGATGGTATATATTCCTGTCCGACCTGCACATGGTAGATTCAAATCTAATCATTAACCCAGTCATCGGTCGAGGAATGGATTTCCCAAATGTCTCTCTTATCGTGCAAGTCGGGCTTCCTTCAAATCCAGATGCTTACGTTCATCGCGTCGGTCGAACGGCACGTGCAGGCAAGGATGGAAGAGCTGTTATCCTCCTCACTCAGGCCGAGTCCTTTTTCTGTTCGGTCAATCGCCAGTTTAAGATCACTCCATATCCGGCGTCCGACAAGATCCTAAAGGACACACAGTCCTTACTGGATGTGAACCGTGCTATGAAAATGTTAGGCGATCATGATAAACAAAAGGCCTACTCTTCGTATCTCGGTTTTATGAAAGTTTTCATGAACAAACTAAACGTGGGTGCAACAGGTCTTGTGAAAATGGCGAACGAGCTTGCGTTAAAAGGAATGGGATGCGAAGAAGTCCCTGAAATGGAGAAGAAGACAATTAAGTAAGTTATTTGGCGAACCATACTTCGCTATTTCTTAGGACAATCAAATAGTGTTGGGGCTAATGTCGGGTCCTGTATAGTAAAATGGGGCTAAAAGGTGCTCTTGGCATTCGTTACGTTACACCAAAAGGGGGAGCCCCAAAAACCACTGCCAGACGAGAAATGAATGACAGCGAGCCTGCTAAACAGATCAGACATCAAGGCCCGCCAGAATCCGCCAATGGTCACCAAAATGATGGCGAATGTCTACCAAGCCATGGAGCCAATGGCACTAGAGGGGGCAGCGGAGGTAGCGGAGGGAGAAGAGGTGGGTTCCGGAGGAAGAGGGGAACACTGCGTTAGAGTCGCGCTGAAAACACTTTCGATTGGACATCTAGACTTCAGCCTGACACTTCGGAACGGCCGGGGGATCATGAACGATAGCGCTGCTTGCTCAAGCTTTGGGCCAGAGCCAGATTTCAGGCAATTACATAAAGTGCAATGGTCAATAGGGCTATTTATGATGCGGTAGAATGGGCTATGGTACAAGGCAAGTGTTATTGATACCAGCAGTACATCGTGCAGCTGCATACAATAAAATCCATCATTTGACCGCTTTTGATGCTAGGTTTGCACGTTGGAGGCCTCAAAGCTTCAGGTCGGTTGAGGACTTGTCATTTATCATACCAAATCACTGTCTGTAAAACTTCATGATTCATAAGATGGGTAATAAATACTTCATATGTTGTGGGGATCCTGACTGGTCATTTCCAAATAGTAGTCCATCGTCGAAATTTCCGGAAATGTTAGTCAAGCCTCCTCCATACAATTTTCGTTTTGAGGTCTTTCGTCGTGCAAATTAAGGAGTACTTCTGATGGGTCTATCGATAACGATAATTCGATCCAAGTCCTGTAGAAAGAGTCATATATGATGGGTCTACTATCCGTGGCAGTCGGCAATGTTCAGCAGAGACCTGTATGTAACTTTACATCAACTGATAACATTGCCCCGGTTTTGGCTTGTCGTGCTTGTCTGGTGATGTTAAGGGGGTAAAGGGCGTGAGGCGCGAGCCGGTCGCGCTAGTGAGCCCTACGGCTTATATTTTGTCCGCTCTCTTTCTATTAGGTTTTTCCTGGAATGGAATAATACTTCTCTCCTCTTATGATTATCAACACTATTCATGCACCGGCTGAGTCTGCGTGCAGCACGTTTGTCCCATGCTCAGCTAAGGATCCGGCAACAGCCACCAGCAACCTCGCATACTTTAAGCCTCATCAAAGCTTTCACAACATCCAGCCTGAAGCGTGAGGAATCAAGCAATGGGAGTCCCCCAAAAGTGCGATGGTACCAGCAACTCTTCGCCGGAGCACCCATAAAGCCGATAGACCCCGAAAATGAAGATGAAGATGCTGATGATGACACCGGTGAAGCCAGACAGCTCAGGGAGCAGATAAACCGACTAGAAGAGGAGCTAAAAGAGCTCCGTGGCGAAGGTACTTCCGCTTCGCCAATCGAGCCTTTGCTCAAACAGCTGTCCGAAGAAGACCGTGCAAAAGTTGAGGCTGCGTTGAAACAGGCCGACCTTGAAGACCCCGATCACTCTGAGACAAGAGCGAAAGCGATTGAGGCACTAGATGCTTTCCACGATGACGCTGCTGTACAATCTATGCCGTATCAAAGCGACTTGAACGTGCCTCTGGATTTATCTCCCAATCAAAACAAATACTTAGAGCGTTTGAACAAAGCCTTGTTCTACGCAGCCAGAGACACATCAGATCCTTCATTGCGCAAGATCCTGTGGCAAGCATACCAGCGATGCAAGCTTCAGAATCTTCCTTTTATAGATTTGGTGCCTAAAAAAGCTTGGGACGTTTTATGGGCAACGCAACTTGCTGTTTCACCAAACGCACAACATCGCGCTGAACATCTCAGAATACTAGCGGCGGATATGCAAAAGAGCGGAAATGAACTGAACCTTGATCAGAGAATTATATACATGAAATCCTTGTCCGACGAGGGTCGCGGGAACGAAGCAATAGAGCAGTGGTACAACCAACAGCGGCTCCTGAGCCAAGACGAGCGAAACTCGTTGACGTTCCAAGCTCTAGGCGTTCATTTAAATATATCTCTAGGAAACCCTTTCAATGCAGAACAGATAGCCATGAGAACAATAGCCAGATCAGATGCAGAACACGCCAAAGAACATTCGCGAATACTCATTCCGGTGATCGAAGCCTGGGCCCGTGTTGATGGTGATGCTGGTATTAAGAAGGCCTGGGCTATCTACCTCCGTCTGAGGATGATTTTAGACTCGGAAATGAACCTGCATGATTACGATGAGATTACTACAGGGTTTCTTAATGCGGGGAGGACCGACGTGGCTTTGGCAGTCTTCAAAGACTTGATGCTTACTGGGGAAGAGAGCATGTATCGTTCAGATGAGCTTTATAGGAAGTCTCTTGGCATTATTGGACAGCTACTCTGGGATAGTGTGGACATCTCAGAGCTTACCAAGGTATCCTTAACTGCGTTGACTGTACTGCCAAAACACTTCCAGAACAAGTTTTTCTTTGCTTCTTGGCTGAAAAAACTCATCGGTATGGGCAAGACTGATGCTGCAGCAATGGTCGTTGAACTGATGTACGAACGGAACACTAAACCGGATGCAAAGCACTTGAACGGTATCATTGGAGCCTGGTTGCGCAGTGGACATACCGCGGACAGAGAGAAAGCGGAGCAAATGGGATGGGCTATGGTCCACGAACGGCTAGATTTCGTCGCTAGGCGACGAGGCACGATCCCTCCCAAGGACCCCTCTGCCCGCCGTCTTCCTGAACGACTAGACCGTACTGTCCCCCCAGCAACCATCGAGACATTCTCTATCCTGCTTCAGCACTATGAGCGCCGCGGGGCCCAGGAGCGGGTACAGCTTTTGAGAGATCAACTCCCCTTAGCCGAGATACATCCTAACGCATATTTCATGAACCACCTTCTTTACGCTGAATTGCGCCGGGGTGAACATCGGGCAGCCTGGCGATTGTACCAGCAGATGTCCCGCAAGGTCACGCCTGATCTGGAAACGTTTGCCTGCCTCTGGGATTGTGAGAAATCACACCTGGATAGATTTACCATGTACAACGCTGACGCATTCCCTGGCCCTCGCCGGATCATGTGCGATATGATATCGTGGTATTCCAAATCAGATAAGGGTGCACGTACGAACGCTCAGCACGACTTCAGCAAGGACCTATATGACCAAATAATTCGATGTTTTTGCTTAGCTAAAGACGTCGAGGGCACCATAGTGGGACTTTATGCTCTCAGAGAGTCTTTCCAATCCTACCCGGACTCCGAGACCTCGCGTATGACCACCCTGCAAGCAGCCAGCATGGGGGTAGGTGAGCGGAAGAAGAGCCGGCGTTCCAGGTTATCTGGCAACGTACAAAGCAAGGCCAACATCTCCAAGATGATGCAAGTTTTGGGATTGATAGCACAGCAACGTGCAGCATATTTAGAACAAAAAGGCATTCAGATTGGAGCAGATGACGAGATACGGCAGAAGGAAGAGCACTTGTATATACTTGCACAATTTCTTCGTGCAATTCTTCAACGGCAGGGCAACGATGAGCTCGCGGTGGGGAAGAAGATCGATGAGGCTGCGTGGGAGATGGGCGTTAGCGGCATGCGGATGGTTGACCCGCTCATAACTCTCTGGAAAGAGGATGAGAGGATAGCCTAAGGGTGGGACTGTATCAACCATGACCATAGGATGTACTACATACAACCTATAAAGTGAAAAATGGCGAGTCCATTAAACTTCAGTTCAAGCAATGCCATCACCACGACCCTCGATCATTACCAATGTTATATCTGACCTCCAGCTTGCAGATTCAGTGCAGGTCGCTTTGAAAGCCCTATCCTCCCAAAATAGGCTTAGCTGCTAGTGCTGTGCTTTTATGCTCAAGTCAGACTAGATCAGCCTTGCGGGGCGGGGAGCTTCCGTCACAAGCTCAGACAAATATTTTAGTAGTATCTAATCGAATTGCTTTTATGCGCAGAACCAAAAAGTTTCTCAGTACCATATTATTTCTCCCATTGATCTGCTAATGGACCACTTAGCAGCTGGAAATTATTAGTTTACATAGTATCTAATTCCTGGACGGTCTATCTACCTCTGCAGTCCATATTCCACTAAAATTTTCGAGAATTGCCTGGCTATCTACCTTATCATATAGCGCCATTAAACACCATCTGCTCGAATTTCCCAGAACGCCCGTGGTGCGATTCGCACCCGGGTGGGTTTGCGTTTTTGGTGAGCTACGGAGGGGCTCTTAGGTATTCCTTCACGTTTGAAATAAATTACAGCTTCTACAATGGCTCTATGCAACAAGCTCGCAGCGCGGTCCCCTCGACTTTTACGAAAACCCCACTTCATAGTTCGGCCACCAATACAACAAACGTTCGTGACAGCTCAGCCCTCCCTGATTCATCCCCCGCAGTCAACAAGCTCTTGTGTGCCGAAATATCAAACCAGAAGAACATTCGCAACCTCTCCAAAGCGGAGCATCACCGGGGAAGAAGCCCCAAGCGCAAAGGCATACATCTCTAGCGGCGTCATAAGTGGGCACAAAGATTTAGTGGATGTCAAGAAGGTTTTAGTAATTGGAAGCGGTGGCTTGAGCATCGGGCAGGCTGGGGAATTTGATTATTCTGGTATGACTAGAGATACGTTGAGGAGCACTTGAAAGAACCGCATTGCTGCAGCGGTTCTTATTTGATGAACATAGCTAATATGACGGATTTATACAGGCTCTCAGGCCCTTAAAGCCCTCAAAGAAGCAAATGTTTCATCTGTCCTAATCAACCCAAATATAGCTACCATACAAACAGATCATAAACTTGCAGATGAGGTCTACTACCTTCCGGTCACACCCGAATATGTTACCCATGTCATAGAGAGGGAAAGACCTGACGGTATCTTCCTGACCTTTGGCGGTCAGACGGCCCTCAACCTTGGAGTTAAGATGGATGAAATGGGGGTCTTTGATAGATACGGTGTCAAAGTACTCGGTACTAGCATCCAAACACTGAGAACTAGTGAGGATCGTGATTTGTTTGCCAAGGCTCTCAAAGAGATCAATATCCCAATAGCGGAATCTATTGCTTGCAATACTGTAGATGAGGCTCTTGCAGCAGCAAATACGGTTGGCTACCCAATCATTGTTCGAGCGGCCTATGCTTTGGGTGGTCTGGGGTCTGGATTTGCAGCCAACGAGGAGGAATTGATGAATCTTTCCTCGAGGTCCCTAACCTTGTCAACCCAAATATTGGTTGAGAAGTCACTGAAAGGATGGAAAGAGCTGGAGTATGAGGTCGTACGTGACAAAGTCAACAACTGTATCACCGTGTGTAATATGGAGAACTTTGACCCTCTGGGTACACATACTGGTGACAGTATAGTGGTAGCTCCAAGCCAAACGCTTAGTGACGAGGAGTACCATATGCTCCGAACTTCTGCGATCAAGATTATCCGCCACTTAGGGGTCGTGGGGGAGTGTAACGGCAAGTTTTTTCGCTCAAAGTATATGAATCGTTCAAGGCTGAAGATTGTAGTCCAATACGCCTTGCAGCCAGACGGCCTCGACTACCGAGTTATTGAGGTAAATGCCCGCTTGTCAAGGTCTTCGGCTCTGGCTTCAAAAGCCACTGGCTACCCATTGGCCTATACTGCAGCGAAGATTGGACTTGGTCATACACTCCCAGAACTACCAAATGCCGTGACAAAAACCACTACGGCAAACTTCGAACCCAGTCTGGATTATATTGTGACCAAAATGCCCCGATGGTACTGTTCCAGACCTCAATTCTTTGGTAAGTCAAGTGCTGACTTCTTTCTGAAATAGGGATTTGAACAAATTCCAGCATGTCAAGAGAGACATTGGAAGCTCGATGAAGTCTGTGGGTGAGGTTATGGCTATTGGAAGGACTTTCGAAGAGTCTTTCCAAAAAGCCATTCGACAAGTTGATCCGAAGTACAACGGATTGCAGGGCGATAAATTCGACGACTTGGACGAAGTCCTACGGAACCCAACAGATCGCAGATGGCTAGCAGTCGGCCAGGCTATGCTTCATGAGGGCTACTCGGTTGACAAGGTCCATGAGCTTTCAAAGATTGACAAATGGTTCTTGTATAAAGTACAGAACATTGTTGATGTGCATCATGAACTAGATGATGTTGGTAGCCTTTTCGGCTTGAAGAAGGAGTTGGTGAGCAAAGCAAAGAAGCTGGGATTTTCTGATAGGCAGATTGCGAAGTGCGTTGGCAGTACCGAAGATGATGTCCGAGCCAGACGGAAAGGCTTCGGTATCCGGCCTTTTGTCAAGAAGATCGATACTCTCGCTGCAGAGTTTCCAGCGGACACGAACTACTTGTATACTACATATAACGGAACTTCTCACGATGTGACCTTTGATGATCACGGAACTGTTGTTTTGGGGTCTGGCGTTTACCGAATTGGGTCATCAGTCGAATTCGATTGGTGTGCCGTCAATGCAACTCTCTCGCTAAAGGCGATGGGCAAGAAGACGGTTATGATCAACTACAACCCTGAAACCTATTCCACCGACTTCGACATGGCTGACCGTTTGTACTTCGAAGAGCTCAGCTACGAAAGAGTGATGGATATTTACGAGCTGGAGTCAGCCAGTGGTGTGGTTGTGTCCGTTGGGGGCCAGCTTCCTCAAAACATCGCACTGCGTTTACAAGAGACCGGCAAAGCTCACGTGCTAGGAACAGACCCGTTAGATATCGATAAAGCAGAGGATCGTCACAAATTCTCCCAAATCCTTGATAGCATCGGCGTCGACCAACCAGCGTGGAAGGAATTAACCTCCGTTTCGGAAGCCGAGTCCTTCGCAGAGGATGTCGGTTATCCAGTGCTTGTCCGTCCCAGCTACGTTCTTTCCGGAGCAGCTATGAGTGTGATCCGTAGCCAAGATGAGCTAAAGGACAAGCTCCTTTCCGCCAGCGCCGTCTCACCAGACCACCCCGTCGTCATCACCAAATTCATTGAAGGCGCAGAAGAGATCGATGTCGATGCTGTCGGCTCAGCAGGTAAGCTAATCGTGCATGCCGTTAGCGAGCATGTTGAAGCCGCTGGCGTCCACTCCGGCGACGCCACTCTCGTTCTCCCACCGGCGAACCTCGATCCCAGCATCATGGCCCGTGTAAAAGAAATCGCCGAAAAAGTGGCCAAAGCCTGGAATATCACCGGTCCCTTCAACATGCAAATCATCAAAGCCAAAAATCCATCCGGGGGCGAGCCCTTGCTTAAAGTCATTGAGTGCAATCTCCGTGCTTCGCGTTCCTTCCCTTTCGTCAGCAAAGTCCTTGGCACGAATTTCATCGACATTGCTACAAAAGCTCTAGTTGGCAGAAATGTTCCTGAGCCGCAAGACCTCATGGCCGTTAAGAGGAATTTCTTGGCGACAAAGGTACCACAATTTTCGTGGACGAGGCTGGCGGGCGCGGATCCGTTTTTGGGGGTTGAAATGTCCAGCACCGGCGAAATAGCATGCTTCGGCAAAGATCTGATTGAAGCCTACTGGACCTCGCTGCAGTCAACCATGAACTTCCGGCTACCGCTTCCTGGAGAGGGCTTACTTTTTGGCGGAGACACGTCGAAGACTGAGCTTGCTGCTATTGTGGACTACCTCCACCCGTTGGGTTACAAGTTTTTTGCGGCTAATAATGAGGTGAAGAAGCATTTAGAGTCGACTGCAAAGGGTGGTGTTACTGTGGATGTCATTGAGTTTCCTGTGGACGACAAGAGGGCGTTGAGAGAGTGCTTTCTAAAATACAATATCCGTGGTGTCTTTAATCTCGCTGCTCAGAGAGCGAAGACGCTATTGGATCAGGACTATGGTACGTATCTTCACATGTTCATTCCGTACATTCCTCTGCTGACATTGTTTATTCAGTCATGCGTCGCAACGCAGTCGACTTTGGCGTCCCGCTGTTCATGGAACCAAAGACCGCTCTCCTATTCGCGCAGTGCATGAATGCCAAACTTCCCAAACAAGAGGGCATCCCTTCGGAAGTGAGGCGGTGGTCTGACTTTATCGGAGGCCATTTCTAAGGAGTACGCGGTCCGATACCGCTCTGTCGGCCAAGAGAGGTGCCAGGACAGGATATGACATATCCGAGCTGTTGTTTCCTAGATACCTAGAGGAGAACGCTGGGCTGTCAATAAGAATCGCGGTACGGTAAATGCAGGAGAAGTTTTGGGGTGTAGATAAGTGTCACAATCTCGCTCATCGCGAAAGACCCGTATGAAATTTTGTTTTTGGAGTGGCGATGGCGCTGCCGCCTTGACTGAATTCTCGCTGTACAGTGATCTCTACATTCAGTCGTAGTTGAAAACGTGGACGCTAACCCCCTTGTCGACCCCCCCCCCAATGCACCTCAACCATCCATCCTCAGGGGCGCCGGGAAGATGGAAGAGCGATCGTTTAACACGAAGGGTCTGCAATTCTAGGCAAACGCAAACAACCCCTGTTGCCGTACCAGCCACACTCGAGCAATCCCATGCATGGGCTTTTTGTAGTCGACGTAGCAGAGCGGTCCCAACAAGGTATGCTACAGTATGGCGTCGGTCGGATATCGGATTCACATCACTATGGCTGGTTTTTTAGATATGAGATTTTATCGTCTCCCCGTTATTGATTTGATAACCTAAGAATATAAAAGTATACTCGAGTGTTATAATTGTCGTTCGTAGTAAGTGCGTATATGTATGTTTTAACTCCGCCCTGTTGAGATAGGTGTGCCGCGATACTTGATCGGAAGGCAGTGTTTAGTGGTTTTACTTCTTCCTTTTGCGCGGTCCAGGAAGGGAAGGGAAATTATAGGAAGCGGTACAATAATCACATTGCACATGATCCATAATACACAACTCCCATATGGGGTATCTTTGCCTCTCTCGCCCTCCGTCCAATCGGTTTACCCCCCTCTACCGCCCCCTCTAAAACAACCAAGCAACAAACCTATCATAAAACTTCTCTCCCCCCTTCTCCCTCCCCCTCGCCTCCTTCTCTGCCAGAAACTCCTCCTCCTCCCGATCAATCACATCTTTCCCCGTGAACAAATCCGCGCTCACGCTCGTCCACCCTTTGCTCTTCCTCACAAGCTTGTATCCTAGTATCATACCCAGGTACAGCGGGATACCTAAGTATCCGGTGATGAAGTTCTTGTAGTCGAAATTCACGGCCCCCTTGCGGGATTTGTCGTGGACGAAGACGTCGAAGTTCTTGAAAATGGAGATGAGGATGCAGAACACTAACGCGAAATAGGTGCCGTAGAGCCCGAGTGGGGCGACGTAGGCCATTTGAGAGGCTGTGATGCCTTGGGCTCGGCGGGCGCGCACGAAGTAGATGTGGGCGACGAGGATGGAGATCCAGGTCAGCAGGCCGAAGATGGTGACGAGGTTGACAAAGTAGGAGAAGACGACTTTGGAGTCGTCTTTCACATTCAGGAACGCTATGCATGCTATTGACGCTGAGAGCCCCAGGGCGTAGATGGGGACACCGCGGCGATCTGTGCGGGCGAAGATTGGGTGGCAGTTGCCCTCTTTAGCGAGTCCGTAAAGTGTGCGTGTTGCAATGTATAAGTCGGAATTTGCGGCGCTGAAGACGAAGACGAGGATGCAGGCGTTGATGAAGCCTGGTAGGATGTGTATTCCGGACTCGATAATGGCAACCACAAAGGGGGAGGCGGAGGCACCAGTGGTGGCCTTTGTAGCGAAAGCGAGTTGTTTGGAGTTATAGGGGACGAGGGTCCCAATCAGAAGGACGCTCAGGATGTAGAAGATGACGATACGCCAGAAGGTCAGCTTGATGGCGCGGGGGATTACTCTGCGGGGGTTTTGGGCTTCGCCGACGGTCACGCCGACAAGTTCGGTTCCGAGATAGGCGAAAGTGGCAGTAACAAAGGTAGACCATAACCCGAGGAAGTTGCCTTTAGAGCCGGCTATCGAGGTGTCAGTATTCCACTTCAAAAAGTCGGGAATTCGAGAACCCACTTCCGTAGAGTGGCTTGAAAGCCCCAGGATGCTTCCAGTAGCGGAAGCCTTTTCTATCATGATTTGGACCACCACCAAGCATCAAGACGAGGGACAGGATGATCAATCCACAAATTGTCAGAACCTTGATCGAGCTCAACCAAAACTCGAATTCCCCAAAGAATCGGATCCCAAGATAGTTGATGGCTATAATAACAACCAAGAATACCGCTATAAAGACACCAGGGTTGACTTTCTCTCTCGGGACCCAATACTGTATTACCAGCGCAGCGGCCGTCAGTTGATTTGGCGTGACGATAATATACTTGAACCAATATGTATATCCCAGGCTGAAACCCAATGCTGGGTCGCAAAAGCGAGCCGCATACCCTGTAAAGCCAGATTCCAAAGGTAACCAGGTAGCCATCTCGCCCAAGGCACACATAACCATATATACAATAAAACCAACAATAGAGTAAGAAATAAGAATGGAAGCTGGGCCGGCTTTGGCGAGAGCAGCTCCCGTCCCGATTATAAGACCAGTCCCAATGGCTCCTCCAATTGCAATCATGGTGACTTGTCGGGCCTTGAGGTCTCGATGAAGCCGAGTGTGCGGATCCAGCATGAGCTGGACATGGACTGCAGGCGCATGCCCATCTTCGTGATACCCCAGCTGTTTCTCATGGTCTATAGGTGGAGAAGGAGAGGAAGATTGCAATGTGGTGTCAGCCACTTTGCGATTAATGAGACCCATTATAGAAGATGTAGCCACATCGAAGTGATGCAAGGGAAATTGGCCAAGTCAACCCTCAAGGAAACACGTTTTGATGAAGGAGGAGATGGAGAGCGAAGATAGCATAATCAACGGAAAACACGAGATATAGTAAGGTAAGCCTGGCAGTCAGCCGCCAACGTGTCTAAATTCTAGAACATTGAAGTCCGGGATTGAGGCCTGGGGCCCTGGGGGTGGGGTTTAGACAGTAGGCGTGACTCTCATAGGCTCTGCTGTTCTAATGTTGCATCAGGTGTATCTCCTGTACTCGATGGCGCCTTGGCCAGGACGCTCCGTTCTTGGCTGCCTCATGACGGTAGTTGTCCTATCTGGCTCACCCAAAACGGAAGGTACTCAGTGTACGGTAAGTGTCTAGTTTTACCTTGTGGTCCTTGGAGGCTGTATCGTTGTATGTCAAACATAACAATCTAAGTTTGTGGTCGTTGAGGTTCATATGGTATGATAAGTTCGAGACAACTGTGAGTTACTGTATGGTGCGGAGTTGGGGGTTTGCCCTAAGATACCATACCCAAATCGGCACCTAAGTTTCGAGCCCTAGAGAGTACCGCAGTGCCTAAGATACCTACTACTGCCTAACTTCCCCAAGTCCCTTACTAGTTATACTACTGAGAAGCATCTACATACCCCGCGACTGTAAAGTGCTGCTCGTACAAAACATCTACCGTGGTGCTGCAGGCAGCTTGTACCATCTATTCATTACGGATTACGTACCTTAGTCACTCCTTCAAAACATCCCAATGTTGTCGCCAAGGCTTCTCTCTTTCTCAGTTCTTTCTGTTGTAGTTCTTGCCGCATTTCTATACTCCGCAATCCTTCCACAAGGCCCACAGCTCTTCAACAGCATAGCAAAGGACGCCGCACATATCAGTAGGCCTGCTGAGATGGCTCTCCGCGCAGACAAGTTTACACCGGAGTGAGCACTCCTTCTCGCCCTACTAGCTGGCTGGCTTTCCGAGGTTGGGACTGACAGTACGTAGGGTCTTAATTTCCGCACCTCGAAGATCAGCTGCAATCCCCAACCCAGTAGACGGCAAACTCGCAGTCTATACCGTGTCTACCTACTCCTTCGAATCGCACAACAAGAACTCGGAAATCAGGGTGCTAGACACCAGCAATGGTCGCTCAACCCTGATCACAAACGAGGAGAAGGCTAGTGAACCGAATTGGTTGGGAGATGGGAATAAACTCGTGTGGCTCAAGGAAGGTGGAAAAGGGGTTACGCAGCTGATAGTAGGAGATGTTGACACGGTTGGGGAGACCTATGTTGCAGCAACTGTGCTGGGGCCCATCTCGAATCTCAAGTTAAAGGCTGTTGCAGATGGCAAGCTCGCAGTTGCAGTGACTGGTAAGGCGAAGCCAGATGGCGAACTATACAACCCAGAATCTGAGCCTAAAAAACACACGTCGGGCCTCGTATACGATTCGCTGATGGTTCGCCATTGGGATAAATATGTCACCCGGAACAAAAACACAATCTGGACCGGAATACTCTACAAATTAGAAGGTAAATACAGCTTGTCAGACCTTACCAATCCCTTGAAAGGTACAGGTCTAGAAAGTCCGATAGCCCCTTTCGGAGGACTCGACCATTTCGATGTGAGTAGTACCGGAATAGTCTTTGTGGCGAAGGATCCGACATTAGACCCGGCCTTGAACACAAAATGCAATTTTTATTTCGTGCCACTGGGAACCTTTTCGGTCTCATCTCACTCTGGAAGACCGCAGAAAGTCGAAATTGAAGGCTTCGAAGGCGCATGCTCTTCGCCTGTATTTTCGCCAGACGGACAAGCAGCTGCTTTTCTACGGATGAAGCAGAACGGTTATGAAAGCGATAAGACCCGTGTATTCCTCGTGCCTGATCTATCAAAGCTGTCCGCTGTGACGGAAGTCTTAAAATCAAATGACGGAAAAGGCGCATGGGACAGGAGCCCTGGTACTGTCACTTTCAGTGGAGATGGTAAGAGCTTGTACGTACAAGCGGAAGACAAGGGTAGAGGTCTTTTGTACAAGCTTGATATTCCAGCAACACCGGCAGACCAGGCCTCTATACCAGAGCCACTAACAGAGAATGGGTACATCTCTAATGTTCGACCACTTTCTGCAAGCTCAACGGACTTGTTCATATCTAAGACAGATTTGATAGACAACAGCGTTTACGAGATTCTTGACCCCGCAAACCCCTCAGAAACGCGATTGGTGTCATCAAATTCCCGTAACGGAAGTTCTTTTGGTCTCTCCAAAGATCAGATATCCGATATATGGTTTCAGGGTTCTGGCGACTACAAAGTGCACGCTTGGGTTATAAAGCCGTCAAATTTCAGTTCAGACAAGAAATATCCACTAGCCTACCTCATCCATGGTGGTCCTCAAGGGGCATGGGGAGACCAGTGGAGCACACGTTGGAATCCCGCAGTTTTTGCTGAGCAAGGCTACGTTGTTATCACTCCCAATCCAACGGGCAGCACAGGCTATGGACAAGCGTTTACTGATGCAATTACCAAGTCTTGGGGCGGACTACCCTACGAAGATCTTGTAAATGGCTTTGAATACATCAAGGAGAATTTGCCATACGTAGACACAACCCGCGCTGTCGCTCTTGGTGCGTCGTATGGAGGGTATATGATGAACTGGATGCAAGGCCATGCTCTGGGCAAGGAATTCAAGGCCTTAGTGACTCATGATGGAGTTTTCAGCATGGCGAATCAAATGTCCAGCGACGAGCAATACTTTCCAAACCATGACCTTGGCGGGCCTTACTGGACAGCTAGGGAAGAATGGGAAAAGTGGAATCCTGCGAAGTACACTGGCAATTGGTCAACGCCACACTTGATAATCCACAACGAATTGGACTATAGGCTACCGATAAGCGAGGGGTTGGCAGCTTTCAATGTATTGCAGGAGAGGGGGGTCCCGTCAAGATTCTTGACTTTTCCCGATGAGAACCATTGGGTTCTTTCGGAAGAGAATTCTTTGCTTTGGCACACTGTCGTGTTGAATTGGATCAATGAGTACGCTGGGTTGCCTCCTTACAAAGAGAAGGGAAACCAAGGATTCGAGGTGCAGAACAAGCCGCCCAAAAATATCTTGCCGTCGAGATGAAATGTATCGTAAGAGGACTGTTCAAATTCCAAATCAATGACGTCTTTCAGGCACGTTTTGTTGCGATCAGTCTGCCTCTTCCCCTGGTTCCCTATTTGCAATATACAAGGTTCCTGCATCTTGGACCATGTATCACGCTGCATGTACGAGCGACAAGAAGTGTCACGTGATGACTTAGCTGCCTGGCAAGCAAGGAGTTTGCTCCCATTCGCTCCAGGCTTTGTAGCCAACGAGCCACAGAATGAAGTGTTGCTATGATCTCGCCGTTTTGTGCTGGCAGCGAGACCTGCACCTCACACGCATCAATATGGTCGTCCGAGATGTATGAAACTCCCCACCCTGAGCGTAGCTGGGTCGAAGCATGGCATTGGCAGCGTCGCGTATGTTTCTTCCAGAACCCCCAACGCCAGATATCCTCAGACCATAGACGCGACATTAAACTAAACTTTCCTTCTACCGAAAAGCTTCGTCCCACAGATTAGCTGATTCTACGGATGCGCGCATGGAAAAAGATTATAGGAGAAGACGCACAAAGCTCGGCCTTTCATTGGGTAGCCTATGAAAGGACGTCATGATAGCAGCATGTGTCCTGCTTCGGGTTTGTCATGGGCCGCGCGAGTGGGATATACCCAAGCTTCGCGAACCGTTGCGGGTTTGGAGGAGAGGACTGCAGGCCGGCGCTCAAAGTCGAAGACCTAGGTGGCTTCCCCAAGAACGAGCGCTTCAAGAGCAGCGTATCGTGGACTTTGAGAATAACATGGCCAAGACTACTGTGGCTGCTCGCGAAGAGGCAGAACGAGCCAAATTGGAGGCATTTTGGGCCAAACACCGGGGCTTTGGGGGAACGCTTAAATCAGCCACAAAAGCTCTTGGGGCCGTGGGAGCCATGATCATGCTTCCTCTTTGTCTAAACGTAATGGCATATACATCGTTGGCCGGTTTGCAGATGATATATAGCAAGTAGGGTGAACTCTGGGAGCTTGCAGGTGGTATGGTCTCGGTCGTGTCAACGCTGGATATCACGGTGAAGCATTTCCATAAATTCATATGTCGATACGGCGTCTTCGACATTTGGCTCCAACTCCAGCACCGAGAAGCTCTACGTCATCCGAGGAATCGGCAAGATGTACGAAGAGATTATTTGCATAATGCAGGTAAGTACAGCCACCAACAGTAAACATAAGATGAGGGCGAACATAACACTAAATTGGAACAGGCGTTGCTTTGATTTCTTCTATACTGAGCGAGACAGTCTCGAGTCCGCCAACCATGCTCATGGGAGTTGCCCTGTCAGGCTTGGCCATAGACTGCGGAACCACGAACCAATGATTCTTCCAAGAAGACTAATGAACACTTCCATAATTCAAAAATTGCTCACCTACGAGCTAACCAAGACATCTCATCGCCAAAACAAAATCACCAACACCCCTTCCCCCTCCACCCTTCCCTCTCCCTCTCCCTCTCCTCCCTCTTCCGCATCTCCCCCTCCATCCACCTCTCCATCTCCCTCCTCGCCTCCCCCTCCCTCATCTCCGGGCTCTCACACCCCCTCAATCCCACAAACCTCCCAAACCTCCTCCTCTTCTCCACCGTTGCCTCCTCCCTGTCCCCCACCATCCCCCCTTCCTCCAATATCCGCTTAATCACCCCCCTCTCCCCTTCGTCTCCTTCATCTTTGCCCACAGCGCAGACATGCCACCGCTGCACCACGGGCGCGGGGTACCCGAGGCTGAAATCCGACGGCGTGCGCTGGTGGTAGTAGTGCGCGAGGTCGTCGAGCTCGGCCGTCGTGAGCAGGTGGTAGTGCAGCAGGGTGCGCGGGAAGGAGGGGTGCGGCAGGCCGGTCGTGATGGAGAGGAGGGGGTGGAGTTTTGTGGCGAGGTGGGTTAGGCGGCGGGTTAGAAGGGGGTGGTGGGTTGGGGGGCGGGTCGTGTAGTGGGACATGGGGTTGTGGGGTTTTTGTCCTGGTGGGTGTGGCGGTTTCTATTTTTTTCCCCGGCTTCTTTGTTTGAGACGGGGGGAGCTAGTTGGGGGGGGGGGGGTGTTGTTTTTGGGAGATGCGAGATGGGGGATGTGAGGTACGCTGCTGGGTGGGTTGAGGTGTGAATGGTTTGGTAACTTTTGATTAAATAGTGTAAGCGGTGAATTGTCTGCAATACGGGTTGATACAGTGAGAAGAAAAAGTTTGGAGTGGGAGGAGGAGAGGTTCTTTCTTGACTTTGGCATGATGAAAGAAACTCGAAGAAGTAGTTGTGTGTTTATATGCATTTTCTTCTCTTGTCGGAGATAGAAGAGGTTTGTTCTTACTCATCTCGAGGGGGGGTTTTTCTTTGTTGGGGTAGATTTTGTTCTAAGATTGTAAATCTAATTATGAATGGGAGGGGCTTTGTTCGTGCACGGGTTTGGCGTTGTTTGGGGTGGGATAAGAGGGGGAGATTTGTGGTTCTTTGTTTTGGGGGGGGGTTTTGGGTCTTGGTGATGGACAAGTGTTTGCGACGGGGGCGATGCCGTATCAGAGGTTAGATCGATGATGATGTCGAACGAAGATATAGAATGGAGATGATGGAGAGCTTCAATGTCTGCTTTCTTGTGAAATTCGGAATATTGCAAAGTTTGAGCATGGTAGGCCCTCTGCTCTTACGACGGAACGACAGCGACCTGTATCGTCGACGATCAAACGTCTACCCACTTACTCTGCCTCCTCACTCTCCTCATCCTCATCCATCCCCTCCGCAGCCGTAATCGTAAAATCCGGATCCTGATCCACACCCACATAGCTATCACTCATCAAATAGAGCTTCAAATTCTGCTTCCCAACCCTGACCGGAACAAACTCCAATCTCACATCCAACTTCCTCCCAATCGTGACCCTCTTGATCGCTAGCAGATTCTTCGTACTCTCGTCTCCAACGACCAGCCACCAGTTCTCCATCTTCTTTTGCGGGTAGAACGGCGCGTGCACGGTCGTGTCCGGCTCATCATCCTCGTCGTCGACTTCGCGCTCGATTTTGATTTTGAGGTGGGCTGGTGAGCCAGAGGTGATGGCGTCTTGGTCTTCTACTTCGAATTCAAGGTCAATATTCGGGTATTTGTTGTTGGTGAACTTGGCGGCTTCCGCAAGCTGTTTGTTGTCTAAGTCCAGGCGCTTGACCAGGGTTTCGTAGTCCTTGTTCTCCGAAGGGTCCATTGCTTCCATGAATTCGAAAATATCTTTGACACTGATGAGCAGAACGTTAGCAAATTCATGTCTACAGAGGGGTAAGATCTTTGCAGATACATACCCTGATTTGTTGGCAGCTTCGACGACCTCCTGAGAAAAGTACGGAATCTGCTTCAGAGGACTGTCTCGATCCCACATGGCTTGCACCACCATCTGGGACATTTCCATGGCACTCATGGCGTTGAGATGACCGTCTGATGAAAGGACGTCCACACAGCCGCTGAGTAAGTTTAGAACCTTTGCAAGAATAATTTCCTGATCCTTTGCTAGATCCGCAGGAAGCTGCATCCGTGAAAAGTGCGCTTGTAATAAAACGAAGGCTTTGAAGTGGGGTGACTCAAACGCAGGTTGAGCCATCTTGACAGGTACCCGGTCATATATCCGGCGCAAGACTCTCTCATCACCTCGCCGTATTTGGATTGACTCAAATTCTGTGGCGGAGGTGACAATTTCTAGAATACCTTTGAGCTTAGTTCGCCCTGATAAAGAGAGCAGAAACGTCTGCATTGTGATGAACGAGATATTGTAGTAAGCGGCTATCATGGCGGCGTTAAGAGGAGTGATGGTGTCATCTTCTTCGTCAAGCTCGACAATCTTCGCTTCTGATAGGTCTTTGAGGGTGTTTTCGACCAGCTCGGAAAGGTGGGTACTAAGGCCTTCGTGAGAGGTATCTGTCAAGCCGTAATAGCTAGGGTTAGCTAACAATCGTCGGTAAAAATACGTATAAGTAGCCCAATCAACGGCATCTTGTGTAGACCCGACGATCTTGGTACTGATTTCGGAGACGAACGCATCATGAAGATAGGCCTGTAACTGACTCTCGATTGGAAGGGCCTCGTTCAGGAACTTCTTATAATATTCACGTTTCACTGCCGGAACCATGAGCACGCCTTTGCTAGTTTTGTCTGTACCTGGTCCAGTAGCTTTGCCAAACATCTGAAGAACCTCACTGATGGGGTAATCGATGTATCGGTGTTCGCGGCCTTCGAAGAATTGCGTGCCCATTACAATGACTAAATGGGCAGTACAGTCTATCTCCCAGCACACGTCTCGAGACGCTATCATTATCTGGATTGCTCCAATCGAGTAAAGATGAGAAACAATGCGCTTGTCGTTTTTGCTGAGAGCTTCGTGGAAGTAGCCTATTCCATGCGAGACGGACGCAGCTAACTCGATTTCGTGAATCCGATCCAGTAGTGGAGTTATGTCATCAATTGTAGCGTGTAGGAATCTGTCTTCGTCGTCGTCCGCTATGCACGCTGCAAGGAGATCGAGCGCAGTGGCACGAGTCTGCTTGCGGCTAGGCACGAAGATCATGCTGGGCTTATCTGGTGACATCTGAACTATTGCGGCGTATGTTGGCTTGACCATAGCCAGCATTAGTGAGGGAAAATGGGGGATGCTAAAAGACTGAATATGCAATTCAAGCGGTACAGGTCGTACGTGAGGACTGAAATTGTAGATGGTATGCTTTGTAGCTCCGATCCACTCACCAATGTCTCGAGCATTAGAAAGCGATACACTGAGCCCTATCAGCCTCATGTTGTTTTCCATTTGCAAAGCAACGTAATGCATCCGTGAGACTATGATTTCATAGATGAAACCTCCCTGGCCACCCAGCATATGAAGCTCATCCGCAATGAAAAGCTGTACGGTTTGTACGTTCTTTCGACGTTGCCATTGACGTGACAGTACATCCCACTGTGTCGGGGTAGCCAAGATGAGGTCACCTCGCTCAAGAATTTTAAGATCGGCTGTGGTTTCTCCAGTGAGCTTGACGATCTGCTTGCCAGCAGCGATTTTGCCGAGCCTCTTCTGCCAATCTGCGAGCCTCTGATCTACAAGCTCCTGAAATGGTGCAATGTAGATGGCGCGGCCTGTAGTATGCGAAGACCAATGCCGTAATATAGCAAACTCAGCGCAGACCGTTTTACCACTACCTGTTGATGCACCAACGAAAACGTTTTCATTTGTAGAGAAAAGTGAACTGAAGACTTGCGTTTGTACCTTGTTGAAATTTTTCCATCGAGGGTACAGGCCTTGGTACTCCGACTTCTTCAGTGCCGATACAGGCAATGGTTGTAGATCGAGCAAGGGTGTATGAGCGGGAAATTTCTCGGGTAGGACCAATTTCTCGAAAGACACTGCAAGTTTTGTCTCAGACTGCAACCAACGGTCGGAGAGTAAAGAGATGAAGTAGTTCGGTGGCATTGGTTCGGTGATTGGTACGGTAAATTCCACCAGATGCTCGCTCATCTCCGACTGAGCATAAGTTTTGCGTAGTAAGAACTGATCATGGAACAAGATGTCCTCTCCGTCGCAGTCTTCCACGATAATCCAGAAATTCTCAGCAGCGCCGTGCAGAAGTTCGTCCCACTCAAAATTGGGCGAGATCGTAAGTTCAATCCGCAACATCGACCGTGTGACTGGCTGCACTTGTGCTTGTACTTCGAGTCTGGGAAATTTCTGAACCAAGCCGCAGACAGTCTTGCCGGCTTTTGGCATCCCCAGAAGCTCTCCCATACGCGGGGGATCAAGATCAAAGTAACTCGACCATGGAACGTCGATCTTTTCCGCCTTCTGAATAATATCCCGAGAGCAATTGGGAAACTGTCGAAGAGGTGTCATTGTCGGCCACATTCGCTTCTCAGCCATCTTACACAAATCCAACGCCGTCTTTGCAACAAAAGACCAACCTTTCTTTAAACAGATCTCGAAGATAGCTCGCAAAATACGGCCAGCAGATTGGGTAACGTATACCAGATCAGCCATAAGTGCTAAACCTTCGAGCTTGAGCCGTGAAATATATGCCTGCAGAAGCACGTTGATTTTGGCATGAGGTTCCTCGATGCTCTCCTTGACTGGAATAGGTACCCTCCCCAGTAGCTTTGCCAGCTCTAGCTTTTCGTCTTGCCTTACTGGGATGTACTTGAACTCGTCACTGAGTGCAAATACCCTAAATAGCTCTATTGGAGTGATCATGGGCTGTATGTGATGATTATATGTCATCATCGAGTTATGGGTGATATAGTAATGTGAAGCGATACGCCCAAGCTCCGTAGCTTGAAGCTTTCCAGATTTCTTATCGTATTTGACCATGCTGGATTTTTCTAAAACAGTAGCGGCAGAGTGCACGAGGTCTACGCGCTTCTGCTCTAAAGCATCATCGTCTTCGTATTCGGGGCCTACACTGTACAGTCCTGGTGATCGTAACATTCGTACAAAGAGGTAGGTATAACCAAGCCAGTCAACAGCTTCATCACGATTCCTGATACTGCCAAGGACAATCTCTGCATTCATATTATCGGCCAATTTGCTGACAAATTGACTTTCGATCGGAAGTTGCTGATTCAATAGAGATAGATAATATTGCATTTCAGTTTGAGTCGTAATGATGATACCCTCTCCAAATGTGTCATACTGAGGTCTTCCTGCCCGTCCGAGCATTTGCAGAACATCTTGGGGGCTTAATTCGACCCAGCTACCTTTCTCCGGGGAGTAAATCTGAGTTCCTTTGATGATGACCGTATGGGCAGGCAAATTTACCCCCCATGCTAATGTCGCTGTACACACTAGAACCTGAAGCATTCCATCCGCAAAGAGGTCTTCGACAGAGCCACGATCAGCACGACTCATACCAGCATGATGAATGCCAAAACCGTAAGGCATTAAGTCCTTTAGATCTCGATCGGTGACTTGCTCCGCTTCTGTGGTCAGGACTTCACGACTTGCAGCATCACTTCGTAGGATCTGCCCAATCGTCTCAGACTCCAGAGCCTTATCTCGAATATACTTGGCTGTTTTGGCAGTCTCTTTTCTTGAGTGCACGAATATAAGCATCTGTTGTTTGTTTGTACCAACTTGCTCAAGAACTTTGGTATAACAGACATCGTTCATAGTCTTGAGCTGTTTTATGGCTTTCTTTTCCGTAACACCAACGAACTCCTGGCGCAAAGGGCACGGTCTGTAGGACCCGTCGAAGTGGAAGAGGCCATTCATCGGGTCAACTCGCAGAAAGCTTGCAACATCTCTATAATTGGGAAGAGTAGCACTGAGGCCGACCAACCGCACCGGGTCTCCAGTTTGTTCGATTTTGCGAATGGTCCTGCTGACTATGCTCTCTAAAACTGGGCCTCGATCATCGTGCAGAAGATGAATTTCGTCAATAATGATGAGTCTGACGAGGTTGGTATAGCTCATATCAGTAGCTTTGCGTGTAATGACATCCCATTTCTCTGGTGTGGTGACGATAATTTGAGTCTCGGCGATCTGCTGCTTGGTGAGTTGGCGGTCACCGGTGAGTTCAGATACTTTAATCCCGTATGGCGCCAGCCGCGCTCCAAAATTTCCGACTTGCTCTTGTACCAGTGCTTTTAAAGGGGCAATATAGACGATCTTGAAATCGTCGAGCATGATCTCCCCTGATTCAGGATTTCGGTTTTTCCCAATTTCTCTCAGCATCGTAAGCATGGCAACGTTGGTCTTGCCTGAGCCAGTAGGAGCACAAATCAGCATGTTGCTATCATCGTTGAAAGCAGTTGGGAAGCACTGGGTCTGGATACGATTGAGCTCTTTAGAAGAACCAAATCCTTGACGTGCCCATTCTGGTAATTCAGTAGTTGGCATGTTGCTACGCTCACTGGCATCTTTTCGGGGCTTTGGCGCGGGTACGTGTATTTCTTCATAGCCTTTGAATGTCCTTTTCGTCGAACCTTGCGGAAGTTTGACATTTGGGTTTGTCATAAGATGATTCCCTTGTTCAAATACAAGGTTTTCTAAATTTATGAGCCTCTTTGGCTGCAGGCCTCGGCGAAGCCCGCCATCTTTGGCTTCTGGGTCTACGGTCCCATTGGCTGATGAAGTGGGCACATCGATGTCCATGAGATCCAATTTTAATTTCTTGCTGGGTTTCGCGAACCCGTCAGCGTCTACCTCATTCCGGCCATTTAGCTCGTCCAGGATATCACGATGGCCACTAAATAGCATTTCACGTTCCACGGCAGCTTTAATGTCAGCATCTTCAGCAGCTCTTCGCCAACGAGTGACCCAAACAACTTTGTCCCGATTCATGATGAGCTTTTCAACTAACTCATGGTGCTCGTAGTCGAATAACTCCATAAGATCATTTTCAGTTTCTCTAAGAGGTTTCTCCTCCCCGTCTTCTGACACTCCAGCGAGAATCTGTAAACCCTCCTGCGTTTTTGATTGTTGAACGTGAGCGTCTGTATATATAGCCCCAATCTGCCTCTGTAGCCAGTATGCGTCGAGGTCTCGGACTGGTATATCGTGTTTCTCGGCCTTCCGGTCCCTTTTCCCGCTCGAACCGTTGACGTTTCCGTCAATGATCATTTCCTCACCCTCTTCGTTGTCCTCATTTCCTGGCTGCCCTTTGTTCGCTACACCGCCAACAGTAGCAGCTTCTTCAGCTCCGGGACGGTCCTGCGTATCCTCTGCCTCTTCGTCCGATGATGAATCGTTCTCATCCCTAACTTCGAAAGTCCTAGCACCGCCTTCCTCATCCTCGTCCGATTCATCATCAAAGACAACGGCTACACCTTGCTTCTCGTCCAGCTCAGCACCATCTCCTGCCGTAGCTAGACCGTCGTCATCCATGTTCACGTCCTCGTCCTGTCCATCATAATCTGTGATCTTCTTGCCTAGGTTGACCAACTCATTGAACTCCTTGGATCCCATTGATAACCCTAATAGGTCATCGATTTCTTTCTTCTTGTCAAAATCTTTCATGTTGTCGTCTTTGAGCAGTTCCAGAATAGCATCCGCAGCGCTTCTGACAACTTCATGTGGGACATCTCCCAGGTTACTAGCCGTAGTTGTAAGTATCAGGTCGTAGGTCTGCCTTGTTGCAGGAGTCCGAGGTCTGTATTTCAATCCCTCCACCAGAGCATCTGCAGCAGACAAGATGCCAGCACCCCGCATCTGCGCCGGTTCACCGCGCTTCCTCTTTTTCTGCTCTCTTTCCAACACATCTTGTCCCTCTCTTATACTGCCGCGTTCGACATCCTTCGGACCAGTTCCTTTCTTCTTCGGTTTCGGCGCAGACTCACGAGCATCTCTTGAACCCATGTCCCGAATATTGATGCGCCCTGCCAAAGACTCGGGGTCACCAGTAACTTCATCATTCCGACGAGTACTAAAGCGGCGATCATGCTGAAGGACCAGATTTGACATAGCAGCATATTTGTACTGCTGGATGTTGTTTGGATCTGCCATTTTGGGTAATAGAAAGCTGCCGAATGCGACTACTGCGCAGATATAGGTCGTGAGCCGATCACAGATCGAATTCCGAATTGAGCCAGCACCAGTGAAGGTCAGGCTTTAGCAGGTGTGCTTGTTCAAGACTCCAACACAACTGGGCGTTATGGGCGGCAGCAGCGTATGCTCCTTGTGATTCAGTGGCGACGATGAAATTGTATCTGCCCTGTCGAGTAAAGCTCTAGAAATCCCACTCCAAGCGATACTGCCGCGTTCCGCGCCCTAGTCTCATGCAGCCCTATCAGGCCTTTTTCTGCCCTCAGTCAATATTTACGGACCGGATAGTTCAATCGTGTTACTCTTAATCGTATATTGACAGAGGTTCTGATGGCTGAAGTATCAGGAGATGAAAACTTTCCCTTACCTCAGGTTGCAAATTCACTTTCTCCTTTCATCAAAACCCGGCAGGAAGCTTTGCGAATTAGACGCATATTATCACATTACGTTGCATCAAATATTGAGGAACTTTTTGCTGGGGAGCTCTCACCCACTTCTTTGGCTGTACCGGGTGAAGATGCTCAGGTGAAGAAGATTCCGTCTGAGGTGTTAGGGCTTCGTAGAAGTTATCTCAAAGCATTACAAGCACATGCAAAAGCCAAAAACGAATATACCCGGCTTACGTGTGACTCTTCTACAGACACTAACGGTGTACAACCAAAAGAGTTTCAAGATAATGAAGACTCTAGAGAGTCCGTTGCCACTTATCTGACGCTGATCAGAGAACAACAAAGATATGAGAAGCTTACGATCCTTCAAGATTATCTGGACATACTTTCACAGAAAGATGCTGCCCGACCGGATTACCTCCAAATGAACAATATCCTTGAAGGAGTTGCTCCCCTACCCGAGACATCTCAAATTTCCGTACTCCCTCCAACGCCTCCGCCAACCTCTGAGACAGATACTCAAACTTTGACCACACGCCTGGAAAAGGCTGTACTATGTGCTAAAAATGCTCTTGATAATCAGAAAAGATTACTTGCCAAGATCAAGAAAGAACAACAAAAGCAGCGCGCATCTGGACAGCCAACAACGACAATCAGCACTGAAATGAAAATAAGAGCTCTAAGTTGCACTAGAGATGAGCTCATTAGCTGGATCGAGGAACATTTAGCCAAGACTAGTCAGTCTACTGATACTGCTGACAAGCTGTCAACACCAGACAGCAAGAGCGCACATTACAGTATCGAGAAACGCAGGAAAGAAGTTCAAGATAGATATGAGGATTATCTAGAGGCTCGACAATGCCTAGTGGGTCTCGTCCTATCCAGGGACACACCCCCTCTTGAAGCATATTCCAAAGCGGAAAACGCAGAACCACATTCGCAGGAACGGATAGTAGAAAGCAATCAGCACGAAGCGAGCTCCGTCTTACCGTACCTGACCGAGTACTTAATTCCCGCTGCCAACGCACAGAACTCTTTTCTCCGGCAAGAGTCCTATGTATCCAGTACTTTGGCATCACAAAACCAAGCTACCGTTCAGTTACTTGATAGATTAGCAGAAGAAAGCCATCTGCTACCAAACTACCCAGTACTAGCTAGGCAGCCACGTTTCCAGAAAGTGGTTGAAGCGCTTAGGTCGAAATCATCACCGTCTACACTCGCCGAGGCGAGACGAAGCGAAGATGAGCCACAAATACTTAGCCAAGCACGACAATGGGTCTTCGCGGCCGATGCATCGAGGTCAGCGAAACAAGAAGCTGTGAAAGAGCGGCTTGAACATGGGACGACGCACATACGTACAGCGGAAAAACTTGTGAAAGAGCTGCAGGAAATTCTTGGTGTAGATAAGGAGGAAAATGAAGATGAGGGTGATGAAGATATTTGGACTGGAAGTATAGAGGTGAAATCACAGAAGCAACCCTCTTCTAGCGGTCGAACAGGGATTTGGGCTGGCTTGGATGGCAACATCGGCGTTAAGACCGAGGAACCTAGGAAAGAGTCTTGAGGCTGACACAAAAGGTTTGGAGAAATTCTTCCCACACTGTTTGATCTTCGATTATACTACAATGACAGCAACAAATCCGTCTAATCATGATCGTTTTCTTCCAACCCCGGACATCCCTCCATCTCCTCATCCGGATAGCGAAACTTACACCAAAAGCAGTACCTATACTGCTCCCTCAAATACCCCACCAACCTCTTCAGTCGCTCCGCCAGCTGCAAAGCATTAAATTCATCTAGCTCCGGATCTTCCTCTTCCACTTCCTCTTCTTCATCGCCCCAAGCCTGCCGATCCTGTTTATCCTCTTCCGGATCCTCATACGTCGCGTTCCTTGACAAGCTCTGGTGTAAATCATACCGCATGCGGCGCTCCCTCTCCTTCTCTTCTCTCTGCCGTACTAGGCCCCTCCATAGCACATTAATGTGCTTCGACGGTATTATCCTACTCTTCTTCTCCCCCGCATCCCCCTCGCCAGTACAACGCTCAACCCCTTCCCCCTCCTCCAACCCCTCAGCCACCCTCATCGCAGCCTGCACCAACCCCTCTACCCTCCTCTCCTCTCTCTCCCTCCCAACCCTTTCCCTGTACCCCTCCTCCTCGACCTTCTGCACCTTCTGCACTGTTTCTACCTCCTCCCTAAACTTTCTTTTCCGCTCATTCTCCATGCCTATGCCTCCTCTGTCTTCCTTCATAGCCACGCCCAAGGGTTCTGTCAGTGCGTTTTTGTTTGATGGAGCACCCAAGGCGCTGCCGGGCTTGAAGCCCAGCTTGGCCATCATTTGGAAGCCTTTAGAGGTAGGGGGAAGGGATGTTGCGAGGGCATTATCACGGGCAGAGGCAGTGGCGGCTGCACGGCCAGAAGTGGTGTTGGCGCGCGATTTCGCTTCTGACTTTCAATGATTAGCTGAAGCTAGTGTGTGTGGTGGACGGGGTGAGGTACTTCGCGCTGCTTGCGAATGCGCCTTTGGGTGTATGTTTCTTTTTCCAAGGGTTTAGCAGGTTCGGCAATCGCCATGGACATGTAATCGTCGACTTCTTCGTCGAGCGCGGATTCTGAGGGTTTGGTCATTGCTCGGTGCATCCCAAAGGAAGGAGTGAGGATGTGTAGGTTCAGATTAGACGTTGTATGTAGGGATGCGACAGTAGAATTACAACTGCTCGAAGTAAGTACTGAGAGTGAAAATCGTCAGAAGTACTGCATCTGTTGCCGACGCAGTCCACAAGGTGTTGCTGACTTAGGTTCCTTCATCCGTCGAAGATAGGCTTAGCGCACAGCAGCCTGCATGAAGATAAGATTGGGATGCGGCTCTGCGGATGACTGTATTGGGCTAAGTCACCAGCGTTCAGTACAAAGTACAGAATCTTAACATCCGCTGTCCTTCATAATTCCCATTACCGCTCCACCATGGCCATCGATCTCCCCTCTCCCCCCTCCCTCCGCGCTCAATGGACAACCCTCTACGCCCTCACCCTCCCCTCCCTCGCCCGCGCCAAACACCCCGCTCAACCCCACTGGCCCGTCCACCTCGACCACTGCTTCGCGCGCATCATCCTAGACACCGTCGTCGGCATCGATACCCCCTGGATGAGCAAGCTAAACGCTCCGGCTGTGAAGAACATGGATGCGCTGCAGTTGCGCAAGTGTGTAGCGTTGGGCGAGGCGATTGCGAGTGGGAAGGTGGATTTGGTGGCGTTAGATGAGAGGAGTCTGGCGGTTAGGAGGAAGAAGGGGAAGCGGAAGCGGAAGAGGGGAGAAGGTGGAGAGGAAGCTTCCAGAGACGAACTTCGGAAGGAGAGCAGTAGATCGAAAAGAGTTCAGGTGGATATCAGGGCCGCAATGACCGGCAACCCCAACCACAATCATACAACCACCATGGCCGAGCCCAAGCCCGCCCTCTTCCCCAAATCCTCGACCAGTTCCCCCCCGCCAAACACTCCCAACCCAGCGCTCACCTCCCTCATCACCACCTCTACCCTAACCCCCTTCCGCAAACGCGTCCTCCTTGCCCTCCTTCAAGTCCCTCACGGCCAGTACACCACCTACGCCGCCCTCAGCGACCATCTCCATTCCTGCGCTCGAGCTGTTGGGAACGCAATGCGCAATAATCCTTTTGCGCCAGAGGTGCCGTGCCACCGGGTGGTCGCTGCTGATGGTGGGCTTGGCGGGTTTGGGGGTGAGTGGGGTGTAGGGTGTAAGAGGGATGAGAAAGTGAAGTTATTGAGGAGTGAAGGGGTTAGGGTTGATGAGAGGAAGGGGAAGGTGGTTGGTGGGGTTTGGAGGGGATTTGTGTAATCTTAGTATATTGGGGTTGGTAGGTGTTTCTAGGTCACGCCAGGGGGGGAGCGCGGGTGATGAGTAACGGTACGGGCGAAGATGACGGGGCAGAGACTGCTTGGACAAGAAGCTGGGTGGGTTTGGTTGCAGCGGAGGATCATACTAAGGATGAAAAATAGGCGTCCCGAGACAATAGCAGTGACAATATACTGTATGAATGAAGCGTTAAGTCAGGGACCAGAAGATTTCAGACCGACGATTTGCCCTTCGATAGTGCACAAGTGGCTTCCGAGCCGCGCGCTGTGCTGGTTTGTGGAGAACCGCTTCACAGGAAGCAAGCCGGCGGAAGTCATGGTCGAGATAGTCAGGTTTATGCAGCCGAGGGAAAGCAGACTGGCAAACAGCAGATGGTACGGTTTTCAACATGAGTTGTCTTGCGTTGTAAACTGTGTCCATGCACATTTGGATACAATATTGATGGATAGTGATCTCATAGCTCATCCCTCTGCCTGGCCTCCTCCTGCCGCTGCGCTGGTTCCTCCCACATCCTCTTCTTCGGATTGGGCGGCTCATCGCTTCTCCTCTCTCTCAACACCGTGCCTTGTGGAGCTGGCTGAGAACTTTCAACTTTTGCTTCTTCAGCCTTCTGACTCGCCTCCGCCATCTTGCCAACCTCTTCGGACAAACTTTTGCCCTCACCTTGTGAAGCCTGCGGAGGTGCTTGACCTTTGCCTCCACCACCTACATTGATTGATGGTGCTGACATAGCTTCTTCGAACGTGGGTATTCCGCCGGTCGTCGCGCTTGGTTGCACAATCAGACTTGTAGAAACTTGCCCTGAGATGTTGGAAAGCGCGGCACTCTGTCTGGCTGCTCCGGTAGCACTAAGGATAGTTATAAGTACGTTGATAAACGCCGACGTCAACCGCCACATCAATTTGGTGGGTAGATAGAGTAGCCACCACCCAGGTCCGTAAAGAATACGACGAAAAAATAGCCAGGTAATAGTGGTAACAAGAAGCCAGAAGGCAGTCTCAAGGTACCACGTATCTGATTTATTGGAATGTATAAGACTGGAAACAAGGGAACGCGAGGACGACAGGAGTGTATCGAGATTACCGTAGGATTCGGAAAGTGTAGAAAGAGCTGCCGTGGTTTGTTGTAGGGTGTCGTGTGCGAATTGGCTTCTCGAAAGCTCCTGTTGCATCAAATCATGTGTTCTCCTCAGTGCAACCGTCACGTCAGTTGAGGCGTTGAGTATTAACTCGTCTTGTGACAGCTCCTTTTGCCCTCGCCTTCGGCCCGAGCCTGTTGCGTTGTTTCCTTCCTGGACGCTCGCAAACAGGAGCTCCCGTTCTTTTCGCTTGGTGGCTTCGGCGTTGCGTTTTGCTTGTAGCTGGGCTTTTCGAAATTGTATACGAGCACTGCAAGAGGAATGTCAACATCTTTTAATTTCCCTCCCGAAGTCGTCAAGCCTCACATCTTCAGATCCTGCCCCAACCGTGCAACCTGCGCTGCTAGTCCGGTCCGGTCCCTTTCCCTCTCGCTATCTCTGCTTCGAGCAGCAGACGTCCAGCTCACAGTATTTGTGTGGTCCTCGATCTCCTGACGTAACAGTTCAAGATCCTCGTCTTGCTCTTTTAAGCTTTGGTGAATCTCGGCACAGAGCTCCTGGCGCGCATCAGCTGCGTCTGGGACCAAAGGACTAGAGCCTAGTTGTGTCGGTAACTTGGAGAGTCGGCTTATTAGTTGTACGGTTTGTTTATGGGCATCAAAGAGTGATTGGAGACGCAATGAGAGCGCTTGTGTGTTCATCTTAACTCATAGGAGTTGAGAGTATAGCTACTTTAGGCGACATCATGAAGAGTTGAATGAAGCATGTTTCCATACCCAATCAAACAAGCAGCGGAAACTTCCGCACCCTAATCTCAAGGAACCCTCAATTCACCATTTCCGCTGATTCTTACCTCCCCCACATCCCCCCATTTCCGCCCTCCAAATCACCCTCTCTTAACCACCCTTCCGCCCAATCGCCCCATCTTAATCCCCTTACCCCCTCCAAAACCCCCCCACAAGCAACATAATGATAACCAAACACCTGGCCTCCGTAACCACAGCCTTCAATCCATTCCGCAACCCCTCGGGGAAAACATGCCGGGTCTTCCTAGCGCATCTACCAGCGAATGCGCGCCAGAGCATGAAGATCTCTGTGAAGATGCTGCCGAGGGAGAGCGGGGAGGGGAGCTTTTTGGGGGTTGTGTTTCGTGAGTGAGTTTCTTCGTTTAGGAATGGCTAGAGGTTGGGCGCGGTGGTTTTGATGGGGCTTTATTTCCTGAAGGGGATTGCAAGATTGCGGTATAAATACTGACGAGTCTACGACAGGGGACGGAAAAGAATTGATGCTGGATACGGAAAAACTGAGGATCAAGGACGTGATGGAGGAGGTGGATAGGCATTCACGGGTGCTGAATCGGAAGGCGGAGTTGACAGGAAATTGAAGAGACTTGAGCATGGGTGGTGTATGTATACAGGCCACAGATGGATAGTGAGGGGGGGCTAGGAAGAGCCAAGGTGTACAATATGCAGGACTACGATGTGTAAGAGATGCATTGGCAGGGTGGATTATGGCATCAGCGCGGAGTTTGGGGGAACGGGACATTTGTACTGGGATCAAGTTGACATTGCATGGTTCGGTTTCTCTAAGCACTTTTAGCGCCGAGAATCCAACCTCATCTATAATTGGATCCAATATGTGTGGATATCAAGACTAAGAATTTGGCAACTCGTCCGTTACTAAGGTTTGGTGCGGCGAAACGCATTGAGTTTAGACGGCAGCGCCAGAGATGAAGAACCACTTATCATATATACCGTCGATTGGCGCGGGCTTGAGCTCCTCATGTCTCTTGATTTGACGAGACCCGGGTTCTTCACGGTTCTCGGAGTGTGGGACGCTGACGTTGGCGCTAGAGTACCGTTAGCTAAGCTTGAAATTCATATATTGGGACGATAGCATTACAGAGATATTCCACCACGTCCAGACTTGCCGGTGATCAGTCTTTCCCAGGCCTCTGCGCACTCGCGGACAACGTCTGTAGCGTATCTAGGCAACTTGTTTAGCTTACTGCCCAACGCTGGAGGCAGCGGGGGCTCACTTCTTGTTCTTGCACTCTCCAGAGAAAGCAAATTGGTTCTCTGGCTTCCCGTCAGGAATCTTATAAATACGGAACCACTCATTCGTAGCTCTCAAAAGGCCGGGCAGATGTCGCTCGACGTCCTCGATGTCATTGAGCCTAGGCGCTAATGGGTCGTTGACGTCAATGACAATGATCTTCCAGTCTGTTTCTTCTTCGTCGAGCAAGGCCATGACTCCTAGAACCTTGACTTGCTTGATTTGGCCAGTGGTAGCGACGAGTTCGCCAATTTCGCAGACATCGAGGGGGTCGTTGTCACCCTTAGCTTTGGTCTCGGGGTGGACAACGTTAGGGTCTTCCCATGTCTATGAGCATGTGTAAGCCATCTTATACAGCACTGGAACAAGATTTCTTCGTACTTGTGGGAAACATCCGTAATTCCAGAGATATCCATGATGAGGAAAGCAGTTGCGGACATAGCGGAGCTTGCCCTTCTTTACATCTTGCTTGATGGGGTTTAGAGGCTCCTCCTTGGAGACCTAGAAAGCTATATTAGTCAAGTTTGAGCTATTTGAACTGAGTTGTTTGCGAGTTGTTTCGGCGAGGCTCTGGGGCTCTGAGAAACGTTCGAAAGCCTACCTCCATTTTGGCATTCGTCCACCTAGGAATCTCAACAATCATGTTGAGGATGGTCTGTTGCTCATTGGCATACAAAGGAACGTCGTGGAATGCTGATACCGGCACTCCATCTTTCTCGATGTACACCCGATGCTCGAGAGTGTTCGATGCACCGTTCTTCCTCACGGTGTAGCCCCCAGGAGCATTGGTGTGATAACCCTTCTCGCTAACAGGTAACGAACTCATTGTGCTACTTTGTTGTGTAGTAGAAGAAAAGTGACGAGCGATTTGTTGAGTCCGCGAAGTTGATATATTTTGAGCGGTGGGGTTGGTGGGGATTAATTTTGGGTGGGGAGCCTCAGAAGCCAGTGTGGAAAAGCTAAGAGCTATGCGGTGAACATGCAGGAACGGTGCACGACAATTGGTGGCTTTATTGGATTGCCGAACTTGTCCAAGTGATCTTGAAAAAGTGCTCAAAGGCAGCATATGATCTGAAAATCAAGCATGTCCCCGCAATGGCATAGTAAGTACTCCGTAGATGGGTAAGGTACTGTATCCTCTCATCCATTGATCCAGGAATTCTCATTTTATGCAGTTGTGCATTAACTTTATGCACGATGCACCCGAGCTTTATCGATTGACTCAAACCAATTTTCCACTTCGGGTGTTCAAGAATCAGAGACATCTATAGATGGGAGAACACTCCAGCTAACGTGCCAGCTAATGCTTCGCACTTTCATCTCTGCCATGACCACCATCCCAAAACGGGTACCCATCCCTAGAAATGGCGTCGACTACAGGGGCAAGATTGTCCTGGCGCCCATGGTCCGCTCAGGCGAGCTTCCCTCTCGTCTGCTCGCCCTCAAATACGGCGCTGATCTAGTCTGGGGCCCTGAAACCGTGGATAAATCTATGATCGGTACTATCAAGAAGATTAACCCGATAACTTCAACTATTAACTTCACCCGCTATCCAAGCAACGCCTCGAGGACACAGCCTGTGGAGCAAAAGGAAAGTCTAATCTACCGGATACATCCAACTCGGGAACGTAGGAAATTAATCTTCCAAATCGGCACCTCTTCACCAACATTTGCTGTTGAAGCTGCCAAGCTTGTTGCAGCAGACGTAGCAGGTATAGACGTCAACGCAGGATGCCCCAAGCCATTCTCTACGTCCGGGGGCATGGGAGCTGCGCTTCTACAAACACCCGATTTGCTAGCTTCGATTCTTACAGCTTTAGTCAAAGAGGTAGGCGCGGTGTACGAGATTGGCATCAGCGTCAAAATTCGCTTGCTCGAAACACCGGAGAGAACCGAAGCCCTGGTTAGGAAGTTATGCGATACAGGCATCACAGGCCTAACAATTCATTGCCGTACAACGCCAATGAGGCCTCGTGAGAGAGCTATTCGGGAACAGCTTCGGATGATAGCAGACATTTGCAGAGAAACAGGCGTGGCTTGCCTGATGAACGGAGATGTGAAAAACAAGGATGAAGCTTTAGAGCTAATACAAGAATACGGTGTTGACGGTGCTATGATCGCTTCTGCTGCAGAAGCCAACTTCAGCTGTTTTCGAACCCAGGCCGAAGGCGGGCTTCTACCGTGGAGGGAGGTAGTGCACGAATATGTAAAGACAGCTCTGGAGGTTAATAATAAATGGGGTAACACGAAATATTTGCTCGGACAACTCGTGCCGGGAAAAGCAGAGGTATACAGGAAGGTGACGTCCAGCAAAGGTTATACAGAGATGTGCGAGATCCTAGAATTACAGGATCTGCTCGACCAGGCGCGGGAGGTCGACGAACGTCTTGGCCTGGGTGTGAATTACAAAGGCGCCGTGAAGAAGGCCAAGACGAAGAATAAGAGTGCACAAGCTGCTGGGGGTAGTATGGGTAAGGCAATGGCTCATGGTAATGAAAGCAAGAAACCCCTTTCTGAGCGAGGGGTAACTGCAACTACTGCCAAAGATATGGGAGGGTCATACGATGTCGAATGCCAGGATCCGCTTATGGAACAAGGCATCAGTGCCTCGAGTGTGTTGGCAGTGTGAGGTCAATCTTGGAGATCTGCTTACGAGCGGATACACATGCCCTCCAGAAATATCCCCTTGCCAGAGGCCATGATCTTAAGACTCTCAGATTCTCGATCCGAGGTGCGTCATATTCATACCACCTTTGATGGCTTCGGATATACCTAGCCATCCTCTGGAAGAGTTGGTCGGACTGGCCCGGTTTTAGAATATCGTTCTAGAAACTTTCAATGACGCTTAGTACGAACATCCAAGTCCGTTTCTTCGAACTCCTTCCACGAGCTGCCCGCTTCGACTGCCCGCCCTACAAACTCCCGCTCGGTAGTTCTGCGTCGTCCTCTCAATATCCACGAAATCAGCGGCGACTCATTTTATCTTATCTAATTGTAGCAGATATCATGCAAAGTAGGAAGGTACACAAAGGAGGAGAACGCCATTCAGATACTCATCCAGTTCATCGCAGACAACGGCTGCATTCAAATCCATGCTGTGTAGAAGAACAATCAACTAAAACAAGCCTAGATAGATAGAAAGTAATAATAGACCGACTTTTCAATCAAGGCCTATACATAATACAAACACCCGCGAAAGCCATAGGCTTGTCACACAATGTATCTCATCTTCTGTATGTGATTTATACATCTTCACCTCCTACGTACTGCCTGAGTAAGGTCATTATTCAACATTCTCTAGACGATGACTGTATCGACTAGTGTTCTACGTCCTCAAACAGCCTGGAAGATTTCCGGCTATGCTTTCTCAGCGGGCATATAACGTTCCTAGCGATCCAAGTGATATGTTGTCGAGAGCGAGATGCGGCATACAGTACTGCCCGTGGGGCTTGTTGCTAGCTTCTTCGCAAAAAACCTATTGTCATGGTGGAGATGCATGCAGCTCTTGCTTTGGTGCTTCGAATCCGGTCCATACTCTTCAGGAGTTAGTGTGCTTCGACTCGGTACCGGCAGCATCCGCTGATCTCTAACAAATCATGTTATAGTACAGGGGGATTGGGGATCTTTGGGCCCATCAAGGTTCCCCCAAAATACCAGATATCCTTAGTGTTAGATCCAGAATCGTCAAATGTTCGTCCGCCCCATCTACGAGCCGCTTGTCCACCTCCGAAAAGACCATGACAATTTTGTTCTTCTGTTTATCTGGTATGGCGTCGTTGTACACTACCTGCTGGTAAAGCTACAGAGTTTCGTATTAGCCTGGCCAAACCGTATATAAAGATGGTGCATTTGGAACATACTTGTGTAAGGACCTGGGTTGCGCTCCAGCCATCTGCGACCATGTCCGTCACCGCCTTTGCCACGGCTTCGTAGACTGCGCCTTTTGCGCGAGGCTGCATGGCTTGGATCAGGCCGTCGATGACGTTGTTGGGGATTACACCAGCGATCTCTTCTATGTTACGTATCGTGATGGTGGAGCCGTCTTCTTTGTCCAGGTCCATTGCATCCTCGTCGTCCTCATCATCGTCGATAATACGCCTTTTCTTCGAATGCCCATTTGCTTTTGTATTCGACACTTTTACCGCGCCCACTAGCCGAGCAGCACTCTGCAGGAAAGTAATGGCTTTTCGTAGGTCCCCTTCGCTGCACCTAATCAGTGTTTCCACTGCACCTTCCTCCATCTTTATATGTTCATTGTTTGCAATGTCCTCGAGCCTCTTCTTTGCATTTCCCTGATCCAAGCTTTTGAACCGAAACTTACTGCACCTACTCGCCAACGGATCGATGATCCTCGTCACATAGTTACAAATCAAGCAGAACCTCGTAATTTTGCTATACGTCTCCATCGTCCTCCTCAGCGCGCTCTGGGCATCTTGCGTCATACTATCTGCTTCGTCAAGGATGATAATCTTGTACGGAGGGCAGGGATATCTATCTTTGTAGTGGGGAGGTGGATTCGACAATTGCATCCGAGCAAAGTCTTTGACTTTTTCGCGGACGATGGAGATGCCGCGCTCATCAGAGGCATTGAGTTCAAGGACGCGGGATTTGAACATTTCAGGGCCGTAAAGTTCTTTGGCTAGGGCGAGGATGGTGGATGTTTTGCCGGTTCCGGGGGGGCCATAGAAGAGCATGTGAGGGAGCTTGAGAGGCCTATGTCAGCGTTTGGTTGGTTGGTTTAAGAGGTAGGTCAGTCGCAGACGTTTGAAGCTTGTAGTGTCCGTTGTAGCACCGTGATTGTATGGTCTTGGGCCGTGACATCGTTCAAGCTCTTTGGACGGCTACGGAGTCTTAGTAATTCGTACATTGGCTTCTTTGCAGTCCGACTGTACATACTACTTCTCAACCCATGGCTGTAGGTTCTGGTTTTCCTTTTGGGCTGTGGTTTTCGAGGAAGAGGCGCCGATTGAAGCGACAGCAGCAGCTCGAGCTTTGTTGTCGAAGAAGCTTGCCATATTCTCGGACAAGCGATGCAGACGACTTAGGTTTACAGCGTCGAAAGCCGTGCGCTTCCAAACGAAAACCATCTGCCTCTACGCGAACGCGCCTCACGCGTCTGGACGCTATCATAAATCACAAAAGTGATGAGAGATGCCTCTCAGCTCGTGTTACCTTGACCGAAGCCTGCTTCTCGAACTGTTTACTGTCTCAGTGGCAGTAAGCCCTTCTTTATCTACCTCACCCAGCAATTGGCTTCACACACCATAATTCGACAATGGTCTGGATTACGCAGGACGTGGTCTCACTACTCGAAAATGGGAAAACGTTGGCTTTCCTAGCAATTTGGCTACGCGCAGCATGACTAGTTCTCGAGCACACTCGGAGGTGCAGAAACGTGCAAGAGCATTGTCAATACAGAGTGCCAATCCATCCCATCAAAGCACGAAGTGAGATTTTAAAAAACATTGTTGTTGGCTGGATCGACTGTAAAAGTTGGTATTGAAAATCCCAATCCAAGATACTCAGATGTAACGGGCATGATGATATCTTTATTACAAGTCTCGTATATCTTCTTCCACCTCGTTTTCTTATCCCTTTGCTTCTACGACATATAGAAACATCCTCGATTTGGGTGTCATGCCCGAAATATACCTATATGTTAGATTGCTTTCAAGATAAGAGAGCATCTATATCATTGATGAGTTAACTCGCTAATCGGAAGTGCATTCCTGGTCTCAACAAGAGCGCAGCAGTGTCAAATAGTCCAAGACTCTGAGGCCATTTGCCTTGTGTATTAAAATCCCTCAGAGCATTATGACAGTACTGACAAGCCTCTTTCGTGTCTGCACGATAGGATATAGTAAGTTTTGTCTTATCGTGAAGTTTCTTTGAAACCATACAGTAGCCACGGCTAATTCCAGCTGGTCACTATGAGTACAGAATAAACTGTACATTGTTTGCTGGTTGCGATCTCCATTTGATGTCTCCAGATTACACTTTGTAAGTTCTTTAGTACGATGAGTTCTTCCTACAATGGTACTCTGCTGCATGCGGAATTGACATACTCCGGACACGGTTCGGACGTTGTTTCTTTGTGAAGTTAAATACGTTTTTGGTCATTCAATTGCCGTAGAAATGGAAGGAATATCCAATACATGCACCTTTGCTACTTGTTCGTCCTCATACCTCGAGTACTTTCCCGGCGCACAGTCGAAGCTATCAGGGGTCCGTCTGAGAGAAAAGCTTTGCTTGTAAGAGCTAACACCGGACATTTCTTGTTGCAAGTTCAAGCAAAACGAGACGATGTCGACAAGTAACGATGACTCTGATTCGTGGAGCCCAGTGGCACCGCCGTCTACGGTTTCTCCAATCGTGTCTCCCAACAGCACTTCGCTGCCAAGTGGAAGTACGATCATCAACGGCAGCCCTCAATCTAATGGGATCTTGTCACCAAACGGAACAAACCACAGTAGGGGCACATCGAGTAACATAACCCCCACCAGACGCGTTGCCAACGGACGAATGCGCGGTGGGGGCGGGCGCAACGGTCACTTGCAAAACAGAGGTGCGGTCAATGGAACCACGCCTAACGAAGCCACGTCCAACGGCACCAGAAGACTCGATGGCACCGGAGGACCCAATGGACATCTGCCTAATGGACATCTATCTAGTGGAAGTACACCCAACCAAGGCACATCTAATAGAAGTATACCGAACGGGACCAATGGAAATCTATCCAACGGACGTACACTCAGCGGAGATACGCCTAATGGAGGTCCACCAAATGGACACCCAGTCAATGGAGGCGCCCGGCAAACTGCTGAAGACGGAAGTTCTGGAAGTGGGGCTTCTGGGAGCAGCACTTCCAGAAGCAGTATTTCTAGGAGCGGAATCCCTAGGAACGGAACTCCTGAGAGCATGACATCTGTGAGCAGCAATTCCGTGAGCGAAACTCCTGAGAGCTCCACCACTGTGAGCGGAGCTTCTGGGAGCAGCTCCCCGGCGAGCTTGAAACCCTGGGACCAACGGATTTGGTGGCCCAAACCCTCCCCTAGCGACAGCGGAGGATCCTCAACAACGAGCATGTCCTCTGAAGAGTCCGAGTCAGTTGTCTCGTATCACTCCATCAACGGGCCATGCCCATATGATCATATAACGAATCGAAACCCAGCGCAGTGTATTTGTAACTGTATGATGTGTCCTGGTGAGCAAAATCCTGAGTACTCTTTCCAATCCAAACTTCATCGTGAGGTTGAGATATATTTGACGAGTGTCCAATCTGCATGCACGCTTCACAGCTCATGAATCATACTATAGGAGCAATACTAACTCCGAAATCTTCTAGGCAATCCCGCTAGTTGGGACGACCGGTGGGCAAGAGGAGTGTACTATCAAGGACCTGTAACGGGCCGAGCATACTTCCATCCTCCTCTGGATAACGACCATGTAGAACCACCTCTGGGCGAACCACATCGCTGTACGGAAAAGATACCTTGGAATGTGCGAAAAAGGGACTGGAGGGATCAATGCCCGCATGATCGTCGCAGTCTGGCTAATCCATATGGAAAGCAAATCTGGAGATGCCGTTCGGTAAATTGCCTAGCACCGGTTGAAGATACGAGTGTCGGCGTTAAGTATGGAGAGGACAACAACTCGCCAGGCGAAAGAAGGTGGGTTTGCGAAGACCACATTAAGGATTCAAAGAATTTCTGGGAAGTGGAAAATCTGTATAGAGCTCATCTTGTTAGTCCATGCGAACTTTGCCGTAAAGAGCTTATGCGGCAGTATCCCGAGGGTAGAAACACGTGCACCTGTCGGAATCTGATCAATCGATGGCAGTGTCGAAGTTGTCTGGAAAGAGCCATTCACAGGCTTCAAACCCATTTCCGGAACCGAGTGGAACAAAGCTTCAGTGGCCGCGCTGACCGAACGATTACCCGTACGAAAGGGTACCACCGGAATTGGAGAAATGTAAGACGGATGTTGATTGAACGACACGTGTGCCAGCACTGTGGGAAGCAGCGGAGCCCAGCCAACAACGATGTTTGGGACTGTCGGGCGTGCGGAGGAATGATAGTGAAACCTCTTCGACGATCAAGAAGAATCAATCCAGAGGGTTCGCAACTCTGGCAGCTTGACGCCAGAGGGAATCCTGTAGACGTCGAAGGGAATCTTGTGGAGGACCGTGACGACGCTTACCTATCTGCGATCGGCCTTGGATACCAAAGCGAAGAAGACCGTGATGGGCAAGGCATCGAATCACGACGGCCAAGCGAGACTTCGTTCAAGGATTCTGTAGTCTACTCTCCCCCACCCGATGAAGTCGTACACCCACATCCGCCGGCACCTCTTGCCCCACCACCTCCGCCGCCCGTGGGAGTTCAAGCAGGGGGGAGGGGGAGGGGGAGAGGAAGGGGAAGGAGGAGGGGCAGAGGACGGGGCAGGGGGCCCTCTAGAGGGACGGCCAGAGGGAGAGGGAGAGCAACTGCGTGAGGAGGGGTTTGACAATAGTCATACTCCAGTGCAGACAGGAGACATGGTATGAAAGTGGTGCCAGCGGTGCGTTGATCTAATATCTAGTACCTTTATCGACAAATCCAATCTCTCGTGTTTTCCAGATCGAGAGACGGTCACAAACGGATGAGATTCTTTGGGTCCACGTACAACACATTGTTGATATTTGTAGAGAGTACGGCGTAGGCAGCATTTAGCGCCATCAACTTAGGGTTATGACGGCCAAAAGCGTACTAGCTCCAGATATCATCTCTTGACATACGGCAGGCACAACATGAGTACTCACCCGCAATACAAGACGGGGTTTCATGCACCCTTGCGCTCTACATCACGACATGTTTCCTGCTTGAAGACCTAGTCCAAATACAATGACCCACGTCAGAACATGAACAATGATCCCTCCTCCTCCACCTCGGATCCACCACTCAACCCAGGAGCTCCCGACGATGAAAATCTGCTGGAAGAGGAGGCGGCGCCTATCGATAGTGAAGACGAGCTGCAGCGCAGGAGACGTATCCAGCACAACCAGCGGAACATATTCCTAGACCACCTCATCCGCAACATCGACATCATGATCTACTGCCAGCTCTCAATCCTGTACTATATGGAGTACGCCCTCCCCGAATTAACTAATCAAACCCGCACCTGCAAAGACATCCAGCGCTAACACCCGCCCACAGTCCCTCCCTTCCCCGCTTCCTCCTTCGCGCCATCCCCCAATTCCTCTTCTTTACACCCAAGCCCTTCCCCCTCCCAGCACCACACCACTACTACATCCCCTTCCTTCTCCTCGTCAACCTCTTCTGTCTCCTCTGGCACGCCTTCACCTCCCCGCCTGCCGCCGGCGAAGCCACGCGCGGCTACCTGCACGGTGGGCTCTTGATCGATTTCGTTGGACAGGCATCGCCGGCTTCGAGAATCAGGTTGGTGGCTGTGGATACGGTGACGCTGGTGCTACAACTGCTTGTGCTAGCGGTGACGGTTGAGCGCAGGGGGCCAGTGACGAAGGGGGGGGATGAAGGGGTTGGGAGTAATTATGAGATTGTGGGGGCAAGGCAGCGGCAGACACAGGATGCGGAAGAGAGAGGTGTGCTCCACAGTTCTGAGCTGGCAAGCTCAAGCGAGGATATTGAGATGCAACCGCTACACCACAGCCGCACAAGCGCCGACGTCGACGGCGAGCTAGACGAGCAGGAATCTGGAAACGGGCACCCTCTCGACCCCTTCAACAGCGGCCAGCACATAATCGTCGATTTACATATCCTCGATACCATCAGATCGCAGTGGACGGGCTCCGGCGCTCTAAGCACCAATATGGACAACAGAGCGGCAAGTCAGGGGAGTGGGACGAGAGCGGTGGTAGGGGTTGTGGAGGTTGCGGGGAGGAGGTTAGGGTTTCAGGTTGGGCTGAGGGGGGAGAGGGAAGACGGGGGCGAGGGGTAGTGCGGGGTTGTTGGGGCGAGATGGGGGCAAATAGGAGGGATGTTACCGTACATACGCACATTGGTTAGGAGCGAGGCGTTGGGGACCTGTGTGCAACTACGGCTATGTGCTTTGGGCCTGGACGTAGGGTACAAGTAACAGGCGAATGGGATTCATCCCTTCGTCTATGCACTGACCGAGGCCTTTACACTGCTATCATTTCACTCCTCTACACCACCTCTTATCTTCCCAGCCTTACGTCCTGGCTATTCTCAACAACACCCGTCCCTCCCCCCAACTCCCTCAGAATACACACACCCATCCATTCTCGCGTCATGACACACTCCTTCTTCTAGCTACTTCAACCCTCTCGCAAGAAAATTTCCATATAAGCCCCCCCCCATTCCCACCAAAGAGCCTAGAAGTTTCCAGCAAACCCTTCCATCCCAGTCCAGCACCATGGCCAAGGGATCGAGCTCAGAGCTCAGAGCTTCAAGCATTTCGGCAGTATGTGTCTCGGGTGAGTTAGAGGGGGGGGTGGAGAGCGGTGGGCTTATCGTGTGGTGCGAGAAGCAGTGGGGATTTAGGAAAAGGAATAGGGGGAAGGGTATCTGGAGAGGAAAGAGGTCTGGATGATGATTGGAGGGGGGGGGGGAGGGGGTTGATTGAAAGTGGTAGAGGGATGGGGAGAGATACCTAGAGCGATGGAGCTGAATAGAAAGGGGGAACTGACAGCATCACATTAAAATTTCGCGAGGAATTCGGTATTTCTTCCAATGTGTCGAAATTTCTTCAATGCCTACATGCTTCATTCAGCTCATATAAAGCCGAGCAGCCTCTGCTCCCCTCGACGCCAGAGCGCCCATCTAATGCAGTCTATGCCGCCCTTGTTCCGGCAGCCACAATGCACCACGCCGTCCATCTCACCGCTTTAGTGCCTCGAAGAACTCGAAGCCTGACAAGGACCGCCCGACGCCACGTCACCTCAAGCTAGCTCCCTTGAACCTCTTAGCAAGCTGATCGCCGTCCACCAACGGATTCATGGCCGCTTCCATAGACGCGGGGAAAGGACGCTTGGGGGGACGCTCACCGCTTTCTTGCAAGATGGCTAGCAGGGTAGCCCAGCCAGGGGTGTGAAGGAGCTGGAAGCTCTCTGCGAGATCGTGCGTTGTTGCAACGCGACAGAGAAGGGTTTCTTCGTCCTGTGGGGCACAAGGATAATAAGGGTTATTTAGAGTTCTTCCAGGGAGGGTTTGTGGGAAATTACGAACCTTGCTGAGGATTCCCATGCCGTGCAGGAAGCAGAGGAGGTGGAAGTCGGAGACTGAACGCACGCCTGTCTCGCCATCGATTTGCCTGGAGGTGACGCCGAGTTTCGACGCTACAGCCTTCAGCTCTTGGACGGTACCAATTGCTTCGCGGTTCTCGATGGAGAAGTCGGAAGAGTTGAACATGGGGTTGGATTCGGTGGGGAAGCCGTGAGTGAGGGTGACAAGCAGATATTCGACGGGGAAGCTTGGCTTGGCATTTTCTTGGACGCTGGCGCCATATTCGTTGATTCGGCGGTAGAAAACTTCCGGGATATACCGTGTTCGGCTGGTCGAGCCGTCATCTTCTTCTTCCCCGCGGACAAGCATGACTGATGGATCTGCTGAGGGCTCGACTATTTCGGCTTTTACCATCTCGACTGCTGAATTCGACACCTGGAAAGCTGTGATTGCAATGCCGCCATCCTCATCTCCGCTTAGCACGCACGTCACAAAGTTCGATCCAAATCGCCCGGTATCACTCCATTTAGTAGGCTTGGGGTTCTGAGCTTGTAGTCGAGCGGCGAAGGCGATTTCGAGTGACGAAAGGTAGTAAGAATCGATATGTCGCTTGCAAACTACAGTCCCATCTCCAGCTCCGGCATCGATGAGGTCTGTGAAGATAACTCCCACTTTCTGTAGCCCGCATAATCTCGCTACCTCATCCACATCTTTCTCGTTCTCCCACTCATGTAGAATACATCCATCGACTTCACCCACTTGTGGAGGCTCATAGATCGCTTCAACGACAGCTTTGGTACCCAGCGGTACCTCCGTGTATTGCTCGTAATGACCGTAGAGAAAGCCCACCCGCTGCGAACCACCCGCTCTCCAAAAATCCAGTAAAGAATTGATGAGCGCGGGTGTTGAAAATTCAACGTGGTCAACCATACGGTACGGTTGGGCCTGCAACGTAATTGCACTTGGCTGACATTTTGTGCAGATACCCTCTGGCCATTGCGGGTGTCCAGACGGACAATCTCTCTTGACTCGGTAGTACGGCTCACTTAGAGGTGGCATATATGATGACTTCAGCTCAGGTTTGTTGGTGGCGGAATTGATCTTTCGTAGATGCGAGTGGAATGATAGGTGTTTGATTTTTCGGTCTGCAAGATACTCGGCCGAGTATGGTTCCAGTGGCATGCAGTAGTCACACATTCCCTTCGGGCCATGTCTGCACATTTTGGGGTCCTTGGGTCTCGAGATCTTGCCATCTAGCTTGTCTAGTCGGTTGTCAAGCGGCGACTGTTGGACTACCTCCCAAGGGTTCTTTATTGCAGCTGTTGAAGAGGTTTGGGGTGGCGGGGCGATAGGGAGATCTTCGGTAGGCAGAATAGGTTGGCCATTCAAGCGATTTGAAGAGTTGTTAGGCTGTGATGACGTGGGTAGTGCTATAGATGAGTGACCATTTGTAGGTGGCTGCTCGGTGTATTTAAGGTACAGTTTGTCGCCATGCCTATAGACCTCTAGTAAGCCCTGGGAGTCCCATACTATGTCATATCAATACATACCGAAGGCCAACTCTGTCGATTGCGACTCCTTGGAGCTGGCTCAACTTTCTGTCCTCCCCACCAAATGGCTTGTTTGATAGCGTGATGGAGCGCGAGTCGACGTTTTTTGGGACATTGTCTAGTATCTATGGCGATAGCAGAGGAGCTGTCAGTAGGTGCACGAAGTGGAAATGTATCTTGTCCACGATAGTTGCCCACTTACCTTTGGTAGTAACGACGTAAACTGTTCAGTCGGGTTCACAGTCAACCTGAATTGTCCATCTTTGCTCTCAAATCGCAGGAGAATGGAGCTTGACGAAGGCATGTTATAGTGAGAGCGAAGACGTAACAGCCATTGAAGTACGGTGACTGATTTATAAAGCCATGTCAATGCTCGTTATACTCCGTAGAACTCGGTGGACGGTAACGGAGCTAGCTGGAGCTACCAATCGGACTTTACTTCGGTTATACCCGTCGCTACTCACCACCCCTGACCCTACGTCGGAATTACGTTAATGCGCGACTCCATAGAGAGATAATGTTGGCCTTAATTGTCGCTCTCTTCGCCATAGAGTTTATCACTCCAGCTATCATCTTCGACTTCGCTCGCGAAATCCTCGCTTTCCTTCAAGTACTCGTCATATTCCGTCAACAAGTCGCCGAATTTCTTCAAGAACAACAACTCCTCGAGTTACTACAACAACTACATCCTGTCCTATTCCTTCAACAGCTACAGGACCGCATCGTAGCCGGCCTGGACGAGCTATTAGACCCTTTTCTCGTCTTCGTCTGATAAAACACCAGAACAAGCGGCCACAAGCCGCTAGACCTCGCACAATGGTAGATTGGATAGGTCTTATAGCACCAATCGCATACATTGGCATACTGGTCGGGTCCCTCGCAACCTTCGCCTCCCTCTATCGGAAACTAAAAGCAGGTAAGTCCCAGTCAGCTCATCAAATCCCCGAGACCACCAGCAGAAAGTAACAACTGCCCAGCCAAGTCGGCAACCCTAGAACCCTGGTTTCCCCCTCACCTCCAACGAAATATCTACCTCTCCCTCTTACATCTCGAGCCTGAACCCGGCAAAGAAAAACCCCCAAACGTCCCCGATAGCATCCTAAAAGCCGCCCTCCTCCAACGTGCGTGCGAAGACATACACCGGATCCTCTCAATCCGAAGCCAGAAGCCCGTGCTGAGTACATTATTACAGCGGGGCAGTGTAGGAGATGAGTTATGGCAGCGATTCTTACGGGCGGAAAAGGAAATTGAAGCTGAGTTGAGGGACGTCGTTGAAGAGGTACTACTGCTTTCTCTTCCCTCTCTCCCCCTTCATAGCCATGCCCACGAGGACGCGACCTAACAAAGATACCCGCATAGGCCAACGCGCTCTCCCCGAACTGGGGCCAAACAATCTTCCAATCCGCCAACGAAATGGTCAACAACGATCAACTGCGCACCCGCATCACCGGGCTGCAAGCCCAAGGCCAAACCGACCGTGAATGGTGGGATATGAAAAAGGCTAGTATACAGTCTGAGTTTATGAAGGAGTTGGACGAGGCACCTCGCGGTACTGCGGCTGCAAGCTCGACTTCGAAGCCTATTTCGGCGGCAGGGACGAGGAGGGGAAGTACTGACGATGATGCCGTGTTTGTGGAAGGTGGGGGGCCGGCGGCGGGAGGGGGCAAGGGGACGGGGAGAAAGAAAAAGGGGAAGAAGTAGGGGCGCTGAGACGTGAGCAGGTTGCGAATGGATTGTATGATACGTTTGGGCGAGGGAGAATACCCAGGTTTCTACGGAGTTGTTCTGGCGATGGCAGATAAAAGCGATGCGTGTCAATAGATCATGTTGGCTCAGCAATGAGTTGTGCCGCAAGCCGTTTCAAAACTTTTGATGGCTAGGTGCTCACCCGTCAAGAAACGAGAAACATTGAACACTAAATACAGGCGGATAACGGAGCGGATGATTTTGTACTGGCTGAACCGAAGAAGGAAAGAACATTCGCGAAGAAAGGCAACCAAACGTGTCCCATTAAGCCGCCGACGAAGATCATGCTGAAAGGAGACGTAACCGTGCTGCCATGTAATGCATCAATGCTTGTATGTGCGTTCACTCGCTGCCACCATAGAATCGTAAGTCAATTTTTCCCCCGAACAAGCTCTCCCAATCTCTTTTCCAAAATCTCTCTGCCCTCCAGAGTCCTCCAGACCTCATGCGGAGCGCCACCGACTACATCCCAAGCGAGCAAGTTCTCGGTAATCTTGGTCAGGTCTTGCTGCTTGTCGTTCCACTCCCTGTCGTTCCTTGTTGAGATACCCGAGCTTACTACCACGAGCGGGGTCTTGGGCTCCTGGATATTTCTTGCCTGCACGACCTCGTTTTTGGTGAGCGAATTCGCCACAAGGTTCTCCTGCAGCTTAGCCTTGATGTACTTCCCACTCTGGTACGCTGATTTGCCGTAGATACGATCTTCCCTTGTGCGGCCTTTGAAAAGTGCGCCAGGCAGACGGTCCCAGCCTAGAGGAGAAATAACACCACGTACCCACAGCATGAATCCTCGGCCGGGACGACTGATACGGTGAAGGAGGTCCTCGTGTAGGCCATCAATAAGCAAGATCCCTTGAACCTGGCGGATATGCCTGCTGGAAAAGATGCGGCTGTAGATACTGCCAATCCCAGCAGAAGCGAGTACCCAAGGGGCTTTTTCGCCAGCCTTGACTAAAGCCTCCGTAAGATCGTCAGCAGTCATACCCGCGGAGTGTGGCGACGGTGCATTGTCTGACCACCCTAGTCCGGGGCGGTCGTAGTAACAATAGCGATCAATAGTTCCATTTTGATAGGCATTGTAGATGAAATCGTCAAAGGTGTCTTCGAACGGATTTTCGCCGGCTTCGCAGATAACAGTTGGGTTCCGCTTGCCGTCAGCGTTGTACGTGACCTCACCAACACACGCCAGGTGAAGTTGCCACTTGTCTCCATCTACGAAGTACCGTTCACCCGATGGGGCTAACGAAGCATCTCGAGAGCGCAGGACAAGTGTCGCGGTTAGTAGGATAACAATGACAATTTGCGCGACCATGATTATGAAAGATGCCATCACAGCGAGCCACTCTTTCAAAGTGCGACGACTCTCCTGTCTTCCTGTAAGACGCTCTTCCTCTTCTTTCTTTCCCCATGCTACCACACGATCTGTGAGCACGTTGAAAAGGGCGATCACGGTCGCCCAGATGACGGATGCTATGCCAACCCATCCTTCTTCGGCACGCAGACGGGCCACAGCGAGGACTATGATCATGTCCACCAGCAGCAGTCCGGCAACAACAAGACTTGATATCTCCATTGCCTTGGACGGGGTGGTGAAGAAGATGAGGGCGACGAGGAGGTTCCCGACAGTAAGGGTAGTGTAGGAGAAGTCGAAGAAACCCGAGCCACGGGAGTTCATCCTTGGCGGACTGACAAAGGTGGAAATGAGCAGCACTATCCACCATAGGAAACTGATAACGAGGAAGAGGAGGGTGAAGTAGCGTAGAGCCCTGACACTCCATAGGTTGTACGGAGATACCTGAAAACACCACATTAGCTCTGTGGGCTCAGATGAGGAGCTGGGGCACTCACGGCTGGATCGTCTGGATCGAGAAAGCCTTCGTTACGCGGTGGTAGCAGGCGAGTTCGCTCATCCGGTTCTCGTCCTCCCGAATGGCGAGGAGGGTGCCTGCTATCTTCTCCATTGGTGGGTGTTTCTTCACCGTCCTCGGTATGGTCCTCGCCATCATCCTTCGAACCCCACAAGGAAACCATGATGGATTGAACAGGAGTTAATCACAAGTCACGCAACAGAGAAGAAGGAAAGGAAGGAGGAGGTTGGAAGGGAAATGTTGCCTGGAGGCAAGGATATGTATGGATGGTTAGCTTGGCGAGCTTCGGCTGTACTTAAGGTGGTGAATGACGTCGACAGGATGGCGCTTCTTTGGGGCTTGGAAAGTTATGATGACACCACGACGATAAGGAACTACTGTACAGAAGAAACAGCTACAGTAAGTAAGTATTCCGTATTCACAGCGTAACCAAGAATGATATCAGACTGACAGTTAGAGGGTAAGGTAAGGTACGTTGTGTATGTATTGATTTGACCATGGAGAAGAAGAGGAGAGGAGAGATACAGACATGGGTGTGATTGACCCCGCCAAAGGCCAGCCCGCATTGGAGCTGAAGATCGGCGGCAACAAAAGCAAGATCACGATGCATGTCATTCCCCATTCACCATTCCCCATTCACACTATTGTCTGAATCATCCCGATTGGATTCGTTTACCAACGTACTTTGCCAAACCCCGAGTCGTCTTGCTACTTACGACTGAGCAAGGTAGGTACTGTACGTCGTCGCCCTGTCTCTACTTCCCTCTCTACAGTCCCAGGTTGATCGATTCATCTTCCCGGATTGAAAAGCCAAGTGGGAATATGTGGTACCCAAGGCAAGGACTACGGAGAGTAGACTTGCAGAGGGTCAGCAGACAAAGTGAATTTATCATTTATCATTTATCACACCGATTGGGCCTCGATTGGGCCATTTGTTGCCTGTGTAATATACCTTATATATTCCAAGCCGTTGATTTACCAAATGCTTGACATATTTGTTGTCTGCCCTCAACAACTTTCTTATGGATCGAAACACCTCATTAATAAATACATGACCGTCTCAATGTTGCTGTTCCGTCGCTACTCAGCTCAGCGCGAGTCCTCATTGACCTATCGAGAATCGAGCAAGCCAAAGCCACTTGCGTTGATACTGTACGCTTCTGCTCTCATCCCCGCCTCGGGAAGACTCTCTTCTCCACAGCGTCCTCCTTCATCATATCAGCCGCCTTCTCCGCTACTGCATACACAAGGCTCTGGACTGTTGGCACCTCTTGTCAGCATGGGAGGACAGGTACTTGACTGGACAGAGATAGTATAGGATGAGCTTACTGTTTGCCCTGACCTGCATGGGAAAGATACTCGCATCCACAACCCGTACGTTGCTTGTTCCATGCACCTTCAACCGCTCATCGACCACGCCACCTTTGTCGCGGGCATTCATAGTGCAGCTACCACACGGATGGTACTCCGAAGACATTGTACTTTTCACCTGTGCTCTGACATTGCCTTCGTTGAGCTCCACAAAACCTGGCTGGTAAACGGTCCCCTTTCCCTTCAACAGCGAGGCAAAAGGTTCGGTCCTAGCAACAGTCTGCAGTTGTAGCATTATATCTGCAAAGATCTCCAGATCAACATCTGCTCCTAGATAATTAAGATCTATGACAGGATAGATTGCTGGATCCGGGCTCTTAATATGCACTGAACCTCGTGAGAAGGGGTGCTCGAGGACAGCCGCGAGGCCCAAGTACGATCCAGGTAACGTGTTGCTCAGGTATTTCGCCGCATCGTCTGAGTCGGTGGGAGTCAATCCATTCGCAATGAGGACATGTTGCGCACTGGACTCGTGCGCGTTAAGAACTTTTCTGCGAGTGAGCTCGTATTGATGAGCAAGTCCTGGGTTGGCTGCTGCTTGGGCTGGTGTTAGAATCTTGTCAATGCCTTTTGGCACTTTGGTTTTTTGATCCGCTGGTAGCACTTGCGCGTAGCTGAGGAGTGCGCTGGAGCAAATCCCGTCCAATAGTGGCCCTGTGTGGTTTGCAATGTACTCCGCCAACGCGTCGTCGAAGAGGGTCTTATTCTTGAAAGCATCGTAAGTAAAGACTCCATCTTGAGCTTCGAATGATAGCGGAACGATCATATGGTCCTGAAGGTTTTCGCCAACATTCTCGTTTTCATAAAGGACGTCGATGTCGTATTTCTTCAAGATTTTGGACGAACCAATGCCGGAGAGCTCCAGGATCTGTGGGCTTCCATAACTTCCGCTCGAGATGATTACTTCCTTTGTAGCCCTAACCGTATAGTCTTTGCTCTTGGCGCTAAACTTGAGACCGGTTGCCGTGAGCTGTCCCTTTTGGTTTTTCTTTCCGAATTCAACTTCCTGGACTAAAGCTTCGGTTATGACATGTAGGTTCGGACGAGACTCTACTGGTTTGTAGTAGGCGACGCCTGCATGACTCCGGGTCCGGGTTTTCTGATCAACAGTAACTGGATTAGTGAAACCACCGAGAGCCAGCCCGCCCTTAGGATCCCCATCCACGCCAAGGCCTAAGTTCTGGTATGTGCGCCACCAAGCCTCTTGGAACGGTTGGTAGGTTTCGGGAAAGGCATCAACAACAGGACCGTGTTCTCCGTGTACGGAAGGATCGTTGAAGCTTATCCCTAGGTCTTTGGATGTTTGCGGCGAAGGCGCCTCGTATGTTTCGGATTTCATGAAGTAGGGCAATAGCGAGTCCCAGCTCCAGCCTTGATTGCCCAACTCACCCCAATCGTTGATATCAGCTAGGGATGCATGGGTCCAGAACATTAGATTGATGGCAGAGCTACCACCAAGCTGTTTGCCGCGTGGTTGCGCCACCACTCGATTGTCAATATTGACCTATGTGTAAGTTGTCAATCTTTGGAACATGAACACCTTACTGGTGCCGAAAAGTATACCTGAGGGATAGTCTTGAAGTCCTGATTCGAACCAAGTTCAATCAGTCTACTTAGCTATCAAGTAGGAACGGCACTACATGAGCATACCCAGTCATATGTATCGTTGCCGAGCATGGAAGCAACCAAACCTGGAGTAAGAACGTTGAAGTCATCGATGAGATTTTTTCCCTGCCGAGTCAGCTTAAATCGTAAAGGATTGGACGGGCGAAAGCTACAGCTTCCACAACGGCAACAGTGACTTTCGGATTCTCGCTCAGGCGATTGGCAAGTGTCAGACCCGCGGTACCGCCACCAGCTATAACGTCTACTGGTCGTCAGACAAAGGCAATCGAGAAAGTGGGAGAAGTGGCTTACAGTCATAGCTCATGGAACAGAACACTTCGGGAGAGACGAGAGATGTCATACTTCCTAGATTTGGATAGGAGGATAGGAATATCTTAGTACTCTAGGAATGCGAGAAGATACTGAAGAGTGGATTCGACGTTGGACGCGGATTCAGGCTTGGTTATATACGAGAGTATTTGGCGCTTCAGCAGCTGTGTTCCAGACAAGCACACATGCGTGCTGGGCTGCCGCGAATTGAAGTACAGTGCATGCATTGACAGTGAGGGAGAACATTTCTTCCCGTTGCAGACGGTGGTCCATGGACTGACTACTTGGCTGACAGCATCATGGGGACACCGAATGTGTGTAGCTAATGCAACACACTGAACACCATGCTGGGGATTAGCAGATACATGTCCACTTGGTCGTGTTATGCAGGGCCGGACCATCTGCATCGTGAGAAAGTGAGAGCTGAGTAAGATGATACTACTGGACAGCCACGGGGCCTACTTTAATGATTACTGAATGTCTGAATCTGAATCCGAATCCGAATCCGAATCCGTACCGATCTCTCACTACGATTGACTTTGATGTCAATGGATGTCCTAGAAATTTCAAATAGAAGTAAAGATGCTTTGCGGCTGCTGTACCCTGAACACCCTGGAAGCTCAGGTTGTCGTCGCATCTGTTTTGAGCAACGGTAAGCTTGTAAGTCGTGGATCCGGTTGATGTTATTTCGAAGATAGATTTGGCGCTGGCGGCGGCGGGCTTCATGTCTGATGAGTCAGATTTGCCTCGAAGACTTTGATTGGCTTGGCTAGAGGTAGCCTCCTAACCCGCATCTCATTCTATCAATTTTCAGTATCATAAGGTACATTACAGTAGAAGGCAGAGGGGTGTAGGTTCCTCGTAGGGTAGGGAAGAACATGAGTGATCTCCAGCGCTCCTTCGCCAAGGCAAAACTGGCTGGCCTCCCTTTCGAGCCACCACTCCCACCAAATGCGCTGCAGGAACTGTACGAAGAAGAGGAAGAAGAAGATGAAGACGAAGACGAGAATGACGCTCTAAAACCCTTACCTGAATCGATACCTGATGATGATTCTTCCTCGGCGTCCTCAGCATCCTCGGCTTCATCGAGTGGCACTATCAGACCATCGCCGAGTAAGCATCTCTTTGCTAGACCTAAGGGGTTCGTGGAATTCATTCTGAATGCTCTTTCCTTTTTGTTGTCATCTTGAAGAATGGATACACTATTTTCACGTCATAAATCCAAGTCTTTGCTTTGAAAGCTAGTTGATGCCAACTCTATAACATTTCTGATTGATCCGCCATCCAGTTCCCCTACCGGAAGAAATGCGTTAGCCGAGCTCCCATGGAGAGATTGTTTCAATCAAGAACTCTACTTGGAAAACGCTCATGCTACAGAAATTATCATCCATCACGCCTATATAACGCCACCCACAGGCAAAGGCCCTCTGTTCGTAACACACCACGGAGCCGGCTCTTCTGGTCTCTCATTTGCTCTGTTCACGTCTGCCATCCGCAAAGCCCTCCCCAACGCTGGTGTCCTTTCTCTTGATGCCCGAGGACATGGCGAGACCGTTATTAAGAGATCTGGAGCGTCATGTGCCGACGGTGTTTTGAATTTGAGCTTGGGAACCCTGAGTCGGGACCTGTTTGACGTAATCCGCTTGATGCAGGAAAAGCTAGGCTGGGCAGAACTGCCTGGCTTGGTGCTTATTGGCCATAGCCTCGGCGGCGCGGTAGTGACCGATCTGGCTATGAGTGGGAAACTGGGAGACGCCGTCCTAGGGTATGCCGTCCTCGATGTCGTCGAAGGTATCTACTTCCGGCTCCTCTGTCTACTCCCTTGATCTTGAAAATGCCTACGCCTAATTACTAAACCCAGGCTCCGCCATCGACGCCCTCCAAAGCATGCAATCCTACCTCTCGACCCGGCCCAAATCCTTCCCCTCCATCTCATCCGCCATAGAATGGCAGTAAGCTCACCCAACCACCCCATGCTTCAGCATCCCTCCCCACCGACCACTAACTCTTCCCCAAGCACCCGTTCCCGCACAATCCGCAACACCACCTCCGCCCGCATCTCCGTTCCCTCCCTCCTCCGCCAAGACCTAGACCCGCAAGCTCCGTCCGATGCCGCGAAATCCTGGACCTGGCGGACCGACCTCGCATCCACGCAACCCTTCTGGGAAGGCTGGTTCGCCGGACTCAGCAAGAAATTCCTCGAAGCCAAAGGCGGGAAACTACTTCTACTCGCCGGCACAGATCGATTAGACAAGGAGTTGATGATTGGGCAGATGCAAGGTCTGTCCCCTGCTGTCTACCTCATCACCTAGTCCATCCTCTGCAAAGAGACCGCAAACTAACAGAAACCCACCGGTAGGCAAATACCAACTCCAAGTCTTCCCCGACGCCGGCCATTTCATCCACGAAGACCAGCCCGAGAAGACAGCCATGGTGGTGGCCGACTTCTACCGGCGAAACGATCGGAGTGCGTTGGTGTTGCCGCCGAAAGTCGGGGCGGTGCCGAAGCCTAAAACGCAGAGTTGAGGTGGTGAGTGAGGTCGGTCTCATGCCCATGAGAGCATGGGGGATGGGTTTGGGGAGTGGTTCATGGGGGCGGGGGGCCTGATAGATAGATAGGGGATACTGTAGGTAAGTGAATAGTCGAAGCTTGAAAGGAGACTGGTACGGGGTTACGGTTGATTCACGAGTATGGACGTTGTTGATACGCATTCCACGCCTATGTATGTGGTCAGAAGGGAAGGGGTTGAGCAGGGGAAAAACCCGCCTTGACTGGACTCAGGGGATAATCCTTGGTTGTCGGACCTCTTCTGGTTATGGCCCGAAGACGAACAAGCCCGTCTAGTGCATAGATTGATAGATCCCAAAACACCATGTGAATGACACTCCTAAGACCATGGCTATTCCTTCACCAACGCTCTCGCTATGCAATACCCCACTCATCTAACAATCATTCCTACATACCCGCCGCTGCTCCTGAAGACTTGGAACACCTCCTCCGAACACGAGCTCAGACACAAAACATCGAGACCTCGTACAACGCCCACAGCGCCAACAACCACATCAGCCCATTCACTCCTTTGCAACATCCCCCTTCTCCTTGTCCACTTTGATCTTTTCCAACATCATCTCCTCCACCTTCTTCGCCCCCATCTTCTCGGCCTTCTTGTCCTCTACCTCGTCCGTCACCTCCCCGGCTACTCTATCGTCTAAAGTCAATTTCGTCTCCCCCAGCGCATGTATTTGCTCCTCAATCGTGCCCCTCGTGACGAGCCTGATAACCTCCACAGGCCGTGTCTGGCCCACCCGATGCGCGCGATTCTCCGCCTGGATGTCGTCCTGCGGGTTAAAGCTACTATCGAAAATGACGACCTTATTCGCGCACGCCAGATTGATGCCCGCACCACCGGCTTTGGTAGAGAGCAGGAAGACGGTGATTTCGGGGTCTTCGTAGAACTGGTCAATCATGTCTTGACGCTCGTCGATTCTGGTCTGGCCGTCGAGGCGGAAGAAGCGGATACCAAGGGTTTCGAGTACGTATTCGAGGATGTTCATCACCATTGTGAATTGGGAAAAGACGAGGACGCGGTCGCCTTTCTCTTTGAACGTCGTGAGTAGGGAGCACAGTTTGCTGACTTTGCCAGAGTCCATCCATTCGTCATTGTGGAGGACGAATGGGGTCATGGTATTGGGATATCTTTCGCAGAAGGCGTGTAATTCAAAGTCGGTCATGACGGTCATATCTTCATAGACGAGATTAACATCACGGTCGTGGAATTCCTCCTCTTTGAGGCAGGCTTTGGACATTTTTGCGAGTACAGTTTCATTGTATAAGCGACGAAAGAGAAGAGGGTGAATAGAGGCCTTGCGAAGAGCCATCATGATATTGCTCGTATCCTTGATACCTGCCTTTTTAGCCGCTCTGTCTTCGATAACTTGCATAGCCTTCTTCGTCTCGCTCAGATAGATTCCAGACTGCGACTGGAATAGCTCGCAATACTCGACGCGGCGTGTCTTGACGGGTAGGTGCTTCAAGACCTGATGTTTTTTCCTACGCAGGACAAACGGCGTCATCATAGACCTTGCCCTGTTGATCCGTTGTTCTGACAGCAAGGCGGCGTGGCTATCATTTGTAGTCTTGGCTTTATGGCTGAAGATGTAATCAAGCTCTTCACTGTGCTCCTTGAACACCGTGGGAAGGATGAAACCAAGTAAAGAAGCAAGCTCACTTAAGTTGTTCTGTAGTGGTGTACCCGTCAATAGTAAGCGAAATTGAGCTGGAATACGCATCAACTGATCGTAGCCTGCGGATTTACTATTCTTCAAAATGTGACCCTCATCATAGACGCAAACAACAGGCTTAAGATGCCGGAGAAACTTGTTGTCGTCCTTCTGCTTGGCCATGTTGTACGTAGTTATAATGACATTCAGGTCCCCTATATTTTCCTGAATCTGCTCTCGTACACCAAATCTTTCCTTTTGGCCGGCGTAGTATGGTGTCACAGAGAGCTTGGGACAAAAGACGGAAAACTCTCGCAGCCAATTCTCCAAAGTAGACCCGGGAACGACGACTAGGTGTGGTCCTTTCACTCCTTTCTCTAGAAGGTGTGCAAGAAAAGCAATAACTTGGCACGTTTTCCCAAGACCCATGTCGTCAGCAAGGATGCAGCTCAGCTTCTTGTCAAAAAGCAGAGACAGCCAATTGACGCCGACGACTTGATAGTCCTTGAGAACAATTCCTTCGGCCATGATCGAAGGTTGAGCTAAAATTGTCTGTTTGCGCTGTCTACCACTATCGTTTGAAGCCTTCTTGACGGCCCCCTCTTCATCCTCATCGGCAGACACCGTTGTACTGGTGGGTGTGCCTATTCCTGAATCTCTCGTTGATGTTTCTGACCCGGGTTTGTTGCTAAATAGCTCGAAGTCAACAAGATCCAGCTCACCGTCTCTCGCAGTCCCAAAGACATCTACACCCCATTTTTTCATCTCCTCCGCTACCGGCCTTCCTAATCCCTCGCAGCGTTCCACTAGCTCATCAACCGCTTCGTAGCCAGTCCACATCTCAAGACACTTGTCAACGATCTTGTCACCAAATGGCTTCTTAGTGGTTTTTTTCTTTTTGGTCCCTGTGGGTACATCACTTGAGATTTGTCTTACTTCGTCCAAAGTCCGGAAGGGCTTTTGCGAAAGTAACACCGCCGCAATCTCTTCTGTGATCGCAGCTATATCTGCAAGATCAGGGACGGAGCATGTATTGAAGAAATTAAGGACCTTGCCATCAAGCTCAGTCTCATCATCCGGCTCGAGGACCACCGCTGAGTCGGAATCAGAGTCTGGTGTGACATGCCGTGGCGAAGGAGAGAGTCCTTTTGGCGTAGCTGGAACGGGTGAGGATTGCTTCTTTCGGCCCTGAATAAGACGCCTCCTTGGTTTCTTGGGGGCAATTTGAGGAGAAGAACCAGCGAGAGGAGAAGAAGCCTGAGGCTGCGAGTTCTTTAGTAATGCCTGTGTGGCCCAGCGCTCCTGGATAGATTGGATAGGAGCTTTAATCTGCTGCTTCGAAGGAGCCTTTTTCTGTGCTATGGATCGACTCGTTTCATCATTGTCTGTAAGTGTCAGGTCGATTTCCTCGGCGTGTCCTTCCATGGAGATCACATAATCCGTTGCATCGTCAAAATTCATTTTCTTGGCAACCAATGCATCCCGGCACAGCAGCACAGTCGCTGTGGGAAGAACCTGCCGCATGCGCTGAACTTTGGACCGTAACTGGTAATCCATTATGTCATCAATAGAGATATCCGGAGGCGCTCGGGCTTTCGCAGGACCTGTCTGGCGGACCGGCTTTGCTGGTCGGTTTGACCCTCCATACGCGTTGGCCATGACATCCGATGATCTTTTCTCGATGGTCGAAATTCTTGATATGGTATGCTTTTCATCTCTATTCCGTGAATCATATACCGATCCTGAAAGCGAAGATCCTTGTACGTTGGGCCTGGTTTTCTCTAAGGGCTTGTAGAACGATCCTGAGGTTATCTCCTTAAACCGATCCATACCATTGGATGCAGGACGTGCCGCAAGCTGATTGATTGTATCAGCTCCAGGAAACTTTTGAGCACTTCTGACGAAAGTTGAAGGCTTGATGTCTGCCCGATGGTTTCTCTGAGACTCCTCATCAGATGATCCTCCCCGATAAATAGGTCCTTCATCGTCGCTGATATCTATGACTGGAGGTGGCTTTGCAACGCCCATCGGAAGCCGGAAGGCTGTACCAGCAGGAGCCATCACATTCGCTAGTTTCCCCCCTGGTCTGTAGGAGACTGCAGGTGTGGGGGTTTGAGGGATCGATGGTCTCGTTGGCGAAGATGCTGCAACTTGTACGATCGAATGCTTCTGACCAGCACTGTTCAGACCTGGCGTGACTTTGCTGATTATCTGTGTTGGTTGGGTTATATGCGTAGGTGGAGAGGACGGCGGCTCAGCCAGCATCACACGCTGAGGAGATGGCCTTGTAACCGGGATGGTTGCAACAGTCTCGTAGTCGTTGAAGAGATTGTCGCCACTGTCATCTTGGGAATCATATGCTTGACTTCCGCTCACATGCCCTGTTTCCGTTTTCCTCCTCTTCGCTGGGGTTTCTAACACAGAGTCCATACTTTCAATTACACAAGTACGACAAAGTAAAAAGCTGCAAGAAGAAGCGCTGATGTGAGGTGAGATGCTGTCCTAGATGACGTCTTGAATGTTAGACCGGATGAGCTTGGTACAGAAAAGCATGCTGTATGATTACTCGATTTCTCTAACGGCGAAAGTGTGAAAAGAAAACGGTAGCAAAGTGTCTAAGATCTCAATGCGGTTTCGAGTGGAATGGAAGAAAGTGAGCCACTGAATAAAGCCTTGTTGAGGGAAAACGCACTTTACGCGGGAAAACGCGCGACAAGCCTACGCGAGTACGGCAAGCAACACTCCGCCGTCGTTCCTTACACGCCCAAAGATGACTTCAAGAAGGATCATATCATCGAATGAAAATGAAAAGGATGTGCTTCGAAAGGACGATAGTCATGGAATCACTCCCAGTGCTTTGGCAAAGTCTAGTATCACCCCAGCAGTCCCAGCGTGAGTGCCTGTCCATTACCGTAGTAGACGCCCGGCTGAACAATGGCCTCTCTACCCAGAACTGTAATATACAAGCTGCTAGGCTTTACGGCAGCTATGATAGGAGGACCCATTGGCACATACTTTCTGACACTCAATTCCATATTCAGAGGTCTGTCACAGTCTGATAATTGGTCAAAAAGCATCTACTGAGAGATTTCTAGGAAACTCAACCTATGCAGGAGCCACTGCTGCCTTCATGGCTAACCTGGTCCTGATAGCCTATGTTATTGTAGCTTTCAAGGATGATGAGAGCGACAGGATAGCAGCTGACGAGAAGGCTAAGAAGGGGCAATAATAATCTAGGTTTCTGCATTGTTCGACGAAGACCGTATAGTGTGGGGAGCAAGCTGGTGCCCATACATCTCATTCTCATGCGAACTAAAGCATCAAGAATGTACCCTCCTCCAAATGGGCATCATCAAAACCTCCTCGAAGACATTGTCGAGAGATGGATAGTACCCTAGGATTGGGCATACTCCAATAAAGAAAATGGTGGTCTTCGAGTCAAACAACTGGGCCAGATGAAATATGCTTATCATTGTAATCACTTGTTAATAGGATTTCGAGTTAAAACAAATGCCTTGTTGTAACCAGCTCACGCAAGGTTCCTTTTGTTGCAAAGATTCATGCAGCATGGTAAAGGATCATCAATTCCACTAATTGTGATTAGCTATGAGCGGCTCCGGGCCATGCAGACAACCCGAAACGCCGTCTATGCCAGTCATAACTAAATGCATTGCGTATCCCATTAGGCATTACCATCTCTCATATGTACTGTTGCACCTCCCGCTGTCCCTCTCGCCGCCGTGCCACCATGACTCCCGACTACCCAATTTGGTTGTAGCATATCCAACAAATCCAGATAACCCCACTAATTCCGGCTAAACCTTCGCTTTAGCCAGCTCTTCCGCTTTTCGCTGTTGGCGTCTGATGGGGCCCTCGTTGTGCCCGCTCCATTTGGCAAGTTACCTAGCTTGATAGGCACCCTGGGTGCACTCTCTTTAGGAAGCACATGTGGTGGGGGAGCCGGAGGGCCTGATCCACTGCCATTGGGTTGGTAGCCAGGTCCTGTCATATTCTGTTGATGTCCATAGCCAGGCTGCCCGTACGCAGGGTAGCCTTGACCGTGCTCCTCTAATATAGGTCCCTGAAATTTTGGGGCACCCCCGAAACCATTGAAACCATAAGCTTCGCCAATATCGGGTTTTGGCGCTTGAGGTACTCTATCAATTGAGCTGTTTTCGCTACTAGGATCTGTCGAGTTGCCCCATTGATCAGTAGCATGGCTTCCGTTTCCCGATGATGACGCTACTGTATCGTAGGATTGCTGATACCCATGGGAAGGATAGACGCCTTGGCCGGATTGGCTATTCTGGCCATGCAGCGCAGGGTCGGAGCTCACCCTTGGACCGAAGCGACGGCCTTGCCCCTGATTATGATGATTGGGGGGAGGAGGTGCATAATTATCAATATAGCTATCAGGCCTTACTGTGCTGTTGCGGTTACCATAATAACCTCCGCCATCGCCAGGTGAGCGTTGCTGAGAATTATTGTACCCTAGTGGATGATAATGAATGAGCACGGATCAGTAAGCGATCTCATCATGAGATAAGAGATACGGGAGATCGGCCGAGACTTAGAAGGTACGCGCGGCCCAATGAAATTATTCAAATCCAACATCAAACAAATGTGCATGCAAGGCGACAGTGATGTGATACTGAAGGGATAGTAGAAGAAAGATATCCCTCTCATACCTTGGTGATAGCTACTGCGGCGGTTGTGCACACCTGCGACATCTGTCGACGCTGCAGCAATACCGAGTCAGTCTAATTACACATAGGCCGTTTGTTGTCGAGACACGGTACCTGTTCTGGAGATTGGCCTACGATTGTATGATCCATCAATTGCTGCCTCGAAGGATCTGATGGTATCTAAGGGGCGTTCGAGTCGTGATCGGGTAGGGTTGGATCGGTCAGGATCAGCTGCTAAAGAATCAGCGACCGCTTAAGTTGGAAAGACATTGGAGGTTGTATTACTTATGATATTTCCGTTGAAATCACGGTGCTGCATAGAACGAATAGAGTCGATAGTGGACTGCTCAAGAGCTTGAAAGGCTGAGCATGGTCAGTAAAGTGATCAGGGTAAGTAAAACGGCGCAATGTGAGACCACGAACCTGGTTGCTTCTCGTTGAGCGCCTTGGATGGATCTGCCTTGGAAGTGACACGGTGTGAAGCTTTTTCTTGCGGTGATTCAATGAGATCAACCTTTGGGACTGATCCACTGCTCTTCCTGTTGAAGCTCAACATCGAGCTCCTGCGCTGCCTGGTCATGTTGAGAATGATGTGTAGCTATGCTTCAAGCTTTAGAGTAAAGAGGGTTAGGAATGAGGATTTATGTAGTCGGTCAACGAATGGAGCACAGGCAGAGAACGACAGGCTTCCCTGAAAGATTGCCGGAATACGAAACAAGATGTCGATCTTGCCCTCTCTGAGCTGCGAATGTTGTGAAAGGGTTCAAGCGAGAGGAACTTCCGCTGATACAAAGATCAAGTGGACGAAGAGAGTAAACAGTTCGGAATATCGATGCAACAATAATCTGCAGTGCTAAACGAATGTTGTGTTGGCGGTCCTTTCTCCGGAGTGGTAATGGTGTTTATTTAGACAGATGACGGAACGGGATTCTATGGGGGGCAGGGAAAAATCAGAGAAGAGCTACCGAGACTAGTGTGGAGCTCTACGTGTACTAGCGCCGCAGCACTCTAAGTTGCCCGGGGGTTTTACAGTCTACATGAAGAGCTTCGTAAATGTTCTCTCCGTGAGGCTGGAGAATCTCAGGTATGATCTTGTCATTAACCACAGCTTCATCAACGATCAGGCCAATCAGTGGAGGTATGCTTAGGAAGCACAATGCGAAGTTGACGGAGTTTGATAGCCGCTATAAATATGTGCTGGGGAGCTCATATGAAACATCGAGTCCTCCGTTTCACTGTCGCATGCAGCAAGTAGCACACTATCGCTCCCTAACCCGCACGACGCCTTAAATCGATGATGGGTACAGCATAACCCTGACGGATGCCCCAAACGACTTAGGAGGAAGATTGCGTCTGAATTGAGCCCTCACTACGCCGGAGTTGCCTGTCATCACATCAGCAAAGCGGTTCCCGCCAAGATGACTTCGTAGCTGGTTCCACCTACCATGCGGCCGCGTAACTTTACCCCATATCACCCTAATCTTTGTTCCTCTCACCTCCCTCTGTGCGCGGTAGACAAACGCAACTTTCTTGCCAAGGTAGAAGCTGCGAAAAACAAACATTTCAGTCAGATTTGTATAAGTGTCGTATAGAGGTGACCTTACGTAGCGGCTTTTGGGTCGTCCACACCCTCGATCTTGATCAAACTGTTGGTTTGGTCAGTCCACCTCTCCATCGATTGCTGGTTCTTGTGCCAACGCACCTAGTGCCTGGATTCGTGTTGCGTTTTCCTCGTTGGTAACTGAGATGCCGGCCCCTTGTCCCAAGCACTCCGTCAGTACTGCATTCCAGAATTTGGAATGGTCTCCTGTATCCCAGCGCAGCTTGAGCTGGCAATTGTGGGCCCGGTGCAAAGGAGTAGTAATTCCAAGACTCACTTGACATATACTAGATAGATTGGTTAGCGAGTTACTCCTTAAGAAAGGAAACGAAGTGCTCGATGTGCTTGATGATCTGGGGGAGAGCTCCAGCTTTGCGCTCGATAAGTCTGCGAGAGGGCAGGCCTGGAAGGTAAGATACTCACATCGGTGTCCTGCATCGGAGGGCATGTTGATTACTCGGCCTCAGCGCTTCTGAAACTTTGTGGTAAAGAGAGAGCCCTTTTGCCGGCGTTGTTGATGGGTCGGCGTCAAATGCGTTGATTGTCCTTTGATTTCGTTCGGCTTTCACAACACCTTATCATTTGTGGGCTCCGCGCTAGACCGAATTCGCTTATCAGGGCTCGGTTAGCACGAGCTGCTTATGATTGTTTTCATCATGCCTCCTTCATTCTTCAAGGTAGAGGTCTTTACCTTACTATACTTCTGATTTAATCCAGGATTCCATTGTGCTACAGCAGTTCCGCATCTTGAGACTCTATCATGGAGATAACCGCATGGGACGACACCAGAGTAAAGACAAGTTGGACCTGATTCAGTGCACACGGATATCACCATGTGCTTAGTGGCGGATGTTGGCGGGTTTCTTACTTTACATCAAAGTACTTCCGTACCACGCTACCAGCTGTATCTTCGGAGCTAAGGTATGCTCGGCCGTACCGAAGGTGGTGAGTGTGTATCATACCTTGTGTTCTCAAACGGCACGAACGGTACTCTACGAAAGTACATAGTAAAGCAAGATGGATTATCTACCTACCTACCCTGCTTGACCTGTAAACTGTCATCTATCTCATTGGACAAATCAGCCTAGCTTTAGCATATGTAGATAGATATTCGCACTTCAACGGGCTTCCTGATCGATTACTAACAAAAGGTCGTCATCCTCCGCCAAAACAGAGCTTTCGAGTAAATCTTTCCCCCACCCAGAATTGTCACTGCATATCCCCGTCATAGCTTCAACTAAAACGGTTTCCACCAAAGTTCTACCATCGTCGCCATGGCTGAGACCGTGATCCACCCGGAAGAGCCTGACAACATTGGGTGAGTGCTTTTGTTTAACTCTTCACAGACGTCACCGGTGCTTCCGTACGGCTCAGAATTCTCATCTGCGTCTGAACACTTGTAAATAACGGCGGGAGTAAAGCATGCCTCTTGCGATTACATCTCTCTTGCATAGAGCTTCTCCAGCCCTCCTGCAGTATTTGAAGCCTCTCCACTGACCTTCCAAATTGCGCGCAGCACAATTGAGCTTAAGGAAAATACTGTTATCGTCGTGTTGGGAGCGTCCGGTGATCTAGCGAAGAAGAAGACTGTATGAGAAGAATCGTATAGCATGAGGAACTTCCGGGGCTGACCAGACTTATTATAGTTCCCAGCTTTGTTTGGCTTGGTAGGTTTTTCTGTTCCTCAGGTAAGAGGCAGAACCTTGGTTAATGTCTTTACAGCACCGGAACCAGTTTCTCCCCAAAGACATCAAAATCGTTGGGTATGCGCGGACAAAGATGGACCACGAGGAGTACCTCAGGCGGGTTAAGTCGTACATCAAGGTGCCAACGAAGGAGATGGAGGAACAATTGGAAGACTTCTGCTGCCTGTGCTCATATATCTCGGGACAGTACGACGAAGACGAATCCTTCGCCAATCTGAATGAGCATCTGGACTGGCTGGAAAGGGGTCGGGAACAGCAGAACCGGGTGTTCTACATGGCCCTTCCCCCCAGTGTCTTTATCACGGTTTCGCAGCACTTAAAGAAGAACTGCTACCCCGAAAACGGCATTGCCCGCATTATCGTAGAAAAGCCCTTTGGCAAGGACCTCGGTAGCTCAAGAGAGCTACAGAGGGCATTAGAACCGAATTGGAAAGAGGATGAAATATTCCGTATTGATCACTATCTTGGGAAAGAAATGGTAAAAAATATCCTCATTCTCAGATTCGGGAATGAGTTCTTTGGAGCTACGTGGAATCGCAACCACATTGACAACGTCCAAATAACCTTCAAAGAGCCTTTTGGAACAGAAGGCCGAGGGGGTTATTTCGACGAGTTCGGTATCATTCGAGACGTGATGCAGAACCATCTGCTGCAAGTACTCACTTTACTCGCAATGGAGAGGCCTATTTCCTTCTCTTCAGAAGATATCCGCGATGAGAAGGTTCGCGTCCTGCGTGGCATCCCGGCTATAGAGCCAAAGAATGTCATTATTGGCCAGTATGGCAAGTCCCTGGACGGCAATAAGCCGGCGTACAAGGAAGACGATACTGTTCCCAAAGATTCAAGATGTCCTACTTTCTGCGCTATGGTCGCTCATATAAAGAATGAGAGGTGGGACGGTGTTCCATTCATACTGAAGGCTGGCAAAGGTATGTTTATTCTACGCTTCACAGTCACAGCTCTTGTATCTCTAACTAATCTGACCCAGCCCTCAACGAGCAAAAGACGGAAATCCGCATCCAATTCAAGGACGTCACATCCGGCATTTTCAAGGACATTCCCCGCAACGAGCTCGTTATTCGAGTCCAGCCGAACGAATCAGTCTACATCAAGATGAATTCGAAGCTGCCCGGTCTGAGCATGCAGACCGTCGTCACCGAGCTCGACCTGACATACCGACGCCGCTTTTCTGACCTGAAGATTCCTGAGGCCTACGAATCCCTGATCCTTGATGCACTGAAAGGGGATCACTCGAATTTTGTGCGTGACGATGAACTGGATGCTAGCTGGAGGATCTTTACACCTCTGCTGCATTACCTGGACAACAACAAGGAAATCACTCCTATGGAGTACCCATACGGTATGCTGTCATCCCCGTACAATTTCCAAAAATCATTCGCTAACAACCAACCGCAGGCTCCCGAGGCCCCTCAGTCCTCGACGACTTCACATCCTCCTACGGCTACAAGTTCAGCGACCCAGCAGGCTACCAGTGGGGCAATGTACAGCACAACGGCGACAACGGCAACAAGCTTTGAGACCCAGTAAATTTTACTGCAAATGAAACTGTCAGCTCTTGGTAGATCTCTATCTCCCCGTTCTAGTTTAGGTTAGCTTAGACAGCGCTATCGAGCGGAATAATACGAGTACATTGCCCCTTGACGAGTCGTGTTGGCTTGGGCCCGGTGTTGTCAAGTGCCGTTGTCTTCTGGAATCAGTAATTGAGGCTGCAGAAAGCATGGTATTTGTCAACCGTCTCCAAGGGGAGTGATACAGACAGCTTCCCCACTATCAATCAGTCATCTTGACTGCACAAATAGTCCATTCAACATAAAACCATCTCGTCATATTTCGTAAACTCACACCAACACCCTCGCTATGCATGAAAGCCTCCGTATCGCAAAATCAATGCTCAAGCAATTTACAACGGCCTCCTCACCCAAACCTCCCACCACTCCTCAACCCATGCCTCCCCTGCCCCATCATCTCTCCGACCCCATAACCTCCACCATGGCTCCCCATTCCATCCACGCCCATTGGCGTCATCCCACCCATACCCCCGACATGCCCCTTTGGCCCCTTGACCTCCAGTCCCGCATTCAAAACCCCTATCCTGAATATTCTCAGCAGCGCTGTACGTTCATACTCTTTCGCCATCACGATCGCATCTTCATGCATCTTGCTTCTTGCGTCTACCTGGTTAGCAATTAGGACGCGGTCTACAAGGTCGATGCGCGCGTCGAGGTCGCCCCGTTTGATCATCGATGTGAGCTCGACTTCGATGGTGGAGTCGTCGGTATTGAAGGCGGAAGCGAGGGCGGAGAGCGTGACGTGCGAGAAGGGGATGAAGTATTGGTAGATTGCTTTGCTGCGGATTTGGAAATAGAGTTCGTTGAGATGGCGTTGAAGGTGGATGTCGAGCAAATAATCCGATTTGTAGGATTCGAGGATGGCGAGGCAGGCGGAGTATTTGGAGGACACGAAGAAGGATATGGCGCGGCGGATGTGCGGTTCGAGCTCTAGGTAGTTGCGAAAAGAGGAGTTATCTAACACCCATCTCTGTAGTTCGTCGCGGGTCATGGAGGCAAGGGCGCAGAGACCGCCGTATACGGCGATGTCGTTAGGAGTAATAACCTCATTGTAGGCTTCTTCGTCGTTTGGATCGTCGAATCTAGCTTGGACCATGCGTGGGTCGGTGTGAATGAAGGTTTGGGCGGCTTCGCGGAAGCTGCTGGAGTTGAGATACGCAAGGCCCATGGCGGCGGACAGTTTTGCGGAGTTTTTGTCGGCGTCCGGGTATTTCTGGCCTGAAGCGCGGAGGCGCTGGACGTTTGACTGGACGGCAAGCCAGTTTGCTTGGTCAATGTGAACGTTGGTGAGGCGAAGGGACATGATCATAATGTGGGAAGAGGTGGTGCAGTGGTCTCGCATGCGTTGGTAAGCTTTGGAGGAGTTGACGAGATCGCCTATTCGGTGATAGTGCTGGCCTAGGTCGTCGTAACCCATCTTTGTGGATGTGGAATCAGCAACAGACCTCTTCTAAAATTTCGAATTGAGCGCTTACTCGTATGCTTTCTTTAATCAAGTTATTCTTATAACCCTTCAGCTCTTGCTCCAGCCGATCCGTCTCCATTTTGACCTGTTTAGACATTCTGTCGACCCAGGCTGCATCTACGATAGCATCTGGATCTCCAGGAGCCACCTGTTGCAGGTACCCAACAGCAGCTTGGTACATTCCGACATCTCGGCCCCGCTTTGCTTCGGCAACAGCGGCCTTCAAAGCTTCTAAGTAAAGGTACGACGAAGATGTGCCAATGACAATAAGTCGGTCAAGTCGAGTTCTACCTAGTTGGAGAAGTCAGGATCCTGCTGGAGCCCGATGCTATGTCCAGAGTTACTACCTCTGTAATTGGCAATGTATGCATCGAGATCAAATTTGGGTGGTTCTGAAAAGAGGGTAAGTACATCGATGGTGACAACGGCCTATCCTATTTCATCCACACTCACCTTTTACAACGATGTGTCCGGCCTTGCGACGTTCCATCAAGTACTCGGGCTCTGAGTAGCTGGCCATGTTGGAGAGTGTGAAAGAATGGTCGGAAGTTGTTTTGGATCACAAATGGGGAAAGCTGCCTAGGCGAGCTGATAGGGCTGCCTTAGCCGCGGGCGGATTTTGACAGGGCTACTAGCGTATGTCAAACAAGGTAAGATAACCTTAATGGTCAAGGGGTAAAATGGTTTTGGTTTGGTGCATTTGTCTTCTACGACTGATTATAACGGCATTGCTTATGCTGTTGTTACGTTCTCACTCTGCGAGAGCGTATGAAAGCTCATCCATTGGATGGCTATACTCAAGCTATCGCAGATCGTTGACCTCGAGATCGGACTGCATACAAGGTGACACTTCATCCACTGTCGTATTTCAGCACTCAAACTGACATTGCGAAGAGGGGGATCGTGCGTTCTTCCGACATAGAGGCCAGGATCCAGTCTTTACAAAGCCACTTCGCCCTAACGACAAGACAACGTCTCGATGGGGCGACATCAGTCATAAAAGTCTCATTGGCAAGCAAGCTCGAGAACTCGTCACAACCAGCAAAGGACTCGAAGTTCGTGTGTATCTCCCTACTCTCGAAGAATACGTGACGGAGACCCCCCGTCTAGTAACACCAGTGAGCCCGTTCTCCTCATTTCAACTCCGGCACTGCTGATTCTGGTCACCAGTAGATATATCCTACGGATGCCAATTTGATAGTAACTTTGCTCGATATCCATGGATCTTTCCAAAACCCCTTGACCGAAAGTGGCCCACTGCTGGAGATTCTTGAGGCAGGCACCGGTCACGGAGCCCTGACTCTTTATTTAGCAAGAGCCATCCATGCCGCAAATCCCCTAGCCTCGAGCGACGATAGGCGGCATCAGCGAGGAGCAATCATTCATTCGTTGGATATCTCACCGACACACTCTGAGCATGCGAGGAAGATAGTCGAAGGTTTCCGCAGGGGGCTGTATATGAAGGACGTTGAGTTTCACGTCGGCGACATCTCTAAATGGATCGACCAACAGGTCTCGATCCGTGAGCAAGAGCGCAGAGATTCAACAGACAAGACATTCATGTCGCACATCATACTCGACCTGCCGTCTTCCCATACTCATGTAGAAAAGGCTGCTGCCGCATTGCGCACAAATGGCAACCTTCTGGTCTTCAATCCTAGCGTCACACAAATCAATGCATGTGTTCAGTTGATCAAACAGAGAAGATTGCCATTACAACTAGATCGAATCCTTGAACTGGGTTCTGCCGTGACTGGCGGCCGGGAGTGGGACATTCGAGCTGTCAAGCCAAGAGCACTGCTCAAAGCAGAGAATGAGAAGAAAGCCAACGTAATGGTAACAGTGGCAGAGAGCATGGATGAAGAAGCACGGCTAAAGGACAATTCTGCTTCTATAACAAGAGACGAGGAACAGGCCCAAGCGATGGCAGAAGATGATGCAGGATGGGAGATGATTTGCAGGCCGAAACCCTGGACAAGAACAGTGGGCGGTGGTTTTCTAGCCGTTTGGAAGAAGATGAGGGATCGACGTGAACAAAGCAGCTGAAGATATCGAGGCAGATATATACATTGAAATGTTCTCTCGAATATTATGCTACACAAGCTTCACAATCTGCTTTTAGCCCCTACCGAATCCTCCAGCTCATCTATTCTATAGCTCGCTTCAGCTGTTAGATCTGCTGTTGGTGCTTCTTTGGAAATAGCTCTCGATGCTGGACCTGCCCTGTCAAGAATCCACTTCGCAACATCGTTCGCAAACGTAATCTTGTCCTCTCCCGGTTCCGCGTGTACTATAGCGCTCGTCAGTCACCATCCACGTTCCCTCCTTAACCCCCAATGCTCAACTAACGTTTATGATACCAACCATCATAACTCTTAAACTCCAAATCCTTCAAATTCAACCTCTTCACAAGCCGCGCACTCGCCGCATGGCTCGTCGTCCGATCCCCGCTACCATGCGCAACCCAAAGCCTACATCCCTCCCGATCCTCGAACTTCACTTTCCCTTTATCCAGCTCCTCCGCGCGCTGCAGCATTCCCGCCAGCCCTTCCAACGTCCCTGTGTCATGACAGAGCTCGTCCGCTACGTAATCTTTGACTACCTGCTCGTCTCGCGACACCCACTTGGGCTCTAGGCGATTGTTCATGTGCATGTTTGGCACAACCTTTGAAGCCAACTTGCCTGCAAACACGATGGCTGGGCTGGGCTGTGATGCTTCATGGAGTGCCACAAACGGGCTCTCGACGAGGTATCCCGTGATCTGCTTCCTCACCTCCGCCGGCCCGCGCGCAGCATAATGTAGCACCTCTGCCCCGCCCATGGAATGTCCCATGAGAAACAGAGGCGCTGGCGAGGGGAGATATGATTGAATGAAAGAGGTTATATCGGCCAGCACAGTGGAAGTGGGACCTGTAAGGCCGCGGTCGGCAGGGGTGTGGACGGAACGACCCCATCCTCGCTGGTCGAAGGAGTGAGTGAGGATGTTGTGGGACGCGAGGGTAGGGAAGAGGGTATAGTAGGCGTTACAGTGGTCACTGAAGCCGTGGATGAAGATTAGAATTGCGGTGGGGGGGAGGGCGGGCTGCGGGGCAAAGTTTGTCAGTCGGGGTGGGGGGTGGAGATTCCGAAAGATTGGGGACTGACGATCCACGACTTGGTGTAAAGTTCTGTTCCATCGGGAAGGGTATGTGTTCCTTCTCTAGTGGTTGCCATGATCGCTGTGGTGGGGTGGAGCGGAACGCAATGTGAGGGGCCTGGCGGGGTTTCGTCAGGGCTGATATCGTCAACCGCAGTTAGAGGCTTGGAAGGGCTATCAAGCTGAACCTCTCATAACTATACAGCGATTGCGTAATCGTAGCTACGCGACCAGCCCCGAACCCAAAACACAATGATGTTTCGATACGTTTATGGATGAGACAAGTCGCCGAGTTACTGTACAGTACACTGCGACTCATTTAGGTAAGGTAGTGTGGAGGTAGCGTACAGTATACCACCCCCCCTATGGTACCCGAAACTACTCGTCAAGCTTATAGTTAGGTATCGATAGGCTGCTGCTCCGGTGGGATTGAAAGAGCCCGAGGGCCCGTAACAATACGCGGAGATGAGATTTCGGAGCTTTTCTAAGACACGGAAAGGACATGATTGATCGACCAGCACACCTCCCTTTATCAGCAGGTCCAAGGCTCATCTGGTTCGAGTATTTTGTTGTTGTCTCGAAGCTAAGCCAAAGAGTCTCGATGCCAAACAGCAGGATTCAACTCGTTCCATTGACGCTTACGCCATCAAGGCTATATTCCGCATCACGTTTTTGGAGTATGTAGTCAGCAACCATTGGCTAATCTAGACAGACCCTGATGGTGTGAGGCTATGGGAGCGCGCGATCGGTGGCAGGCTCAGAAAATGGACTATGAGACAGCATACGGGTTTAAGACCGAGGGCGATGTGATCTGTTTGTTTCAAGAACACGGCTGAACTGATTGCAAAACAGTAGGCAGTGCTAACGAGTATGAACTCTGAAGTCGTGACGAGCCAATCATCCAATCAAAGTAGGAATCCAAGAGAGCATCGAGGCTCTTGTTTGGTATCTAGGGAACTTGATTTGGAATCGGGAAGAGATAAACGGGGTGCCTCATAATAGAGCATATTATAAAATGAAAGCAATCCCACGGGGATGCAAATAATTAATTCACTATAAGCAAACAACATTCTCTACATTTTCGATTGGCAGACCATCGCCATCTAGCATTGACTGCAAGCAAAATAGATCAGAAAAACTATTCGAGGTTCAGTTAGGAAACGGTCTTCTACCAAGCACATCCAACAGATAACGAGATACCATCGCACCTACCACACCTACCCATCATGCATTCATCTACCTCAGTCATCGCTCTTTTCCTTACCGCTGCATTCGCATCACCCCTCGGATGTCAAAAACGGCAATTGGGAAGCACGCCCTACATGAGCGGTGTTCAGAATGCTTCTTTCACATGGAACAGCAACTGCGGCCCCACGGTGGCATGCGGGCCATCCGCCGCCGGAGTCCAAGGAATCGGGGCTGCAGCCATCAACACGCAAGGATACATGGCTGGTAGCCCCATTGTGAACGGTGTGGGAGCTGCTTGCGGCCAGTGCTGGCACCTGCTGCCGCAGACTGACATCTATCCTAGCAACGGTAAACATGTGGGGACTCCGATCGTCGTGAAGATCAACGATCAATGTCCCGACGCTGGGTACTGCCAGCAAAGCGACCAGGCGCCGCTGAATGATTACAATAGGGTACTACATTTCGATTTGTGCGCCGCAACCGGTGGAGCACAAGCTTTCTTCGGAGAAATACCCCCGGGCGTACTGCTCGGGCTTGCGCAATTCGATCCAACCTGTGCAGGATTGCAGGATGGCCAATTCGGAGCTTCGCAGGGAACTCTCGCTTGAACTATTCCTCGTTGGAGGAAAGCATTATCTTGGAACGGCGTCTGGAGGTTCTTTCTTGTTTGCATTGAATGCATGGCGTAAATTCTTTTTCTGTTTGCTCCAACGCATTGTCTTGTGTGTATCTACCTCAGTGTATATAAGCAGAAAACTCATTGCACCCATACTCGTATCATCGGTACAGCCATAACAGACTCGTATGATCTCCATGCTCCAAACTTTACGACTGGAACGATACGACATTGTAAATTCCGACCTATCCATCTGAAACTGTATAGTGTCATGAAGCTGTCCTGTACTTAGGACGGCATTCAAGCTATCAATGAAGGCCGATTACACCAGCTCCAATGAGTCGTACTGAAGTCTCTTTCAGCATTGACAACATGCTATGTTGGTAGCAGGGTTTCTTCGGACAGGACCAAGGGCCTCATTACTCCTTTGGCGTAAAGAAAGCTGACACTTTGCCAATGATATCAGCATTCACAATTGTTGTATGCCTGTGACTTTGGAGCCGCATTACTCATTGCCCTGAATTCGGTTGCCAGCAGCAAAATGAGATAAATACGCTATCGCCGATTCAGCCTAAATCAGGGCTGAACCAACACGCTTCGTTACGTCAACTTTTACTGTATGTCCCCCTCTGGTGCTCTCTCTCTCTCCAACGTGTTAGGGTTGAATATTAATGATTTAATGTATCCTTCTACCATTCATATACATCATCAACGACCACTGTATGGCCAAGGACCCAAGATATTCATGGACCGAAATGGCAAACCCAGTCTTACGTCGCCAGGTGATTAGCATATACAAAGGTAAACATAATAGTTACTTGGGATCTCTTTAATCTCTCCAATTTCTACCTTCAAGGGATCTTTCTTGATTCATATTTCTGGTATACTGATATAAGGCGAGTACAGAGCTTCTGAATCTTGGGCGAGAATATCCATTGGGTTACTCGTACTTCCAATCTCGGTTGCACAAAGCTTTCGCTTCTCAAGCACATCTCCAAGATGAGCAGATGATCAAGCAAGGTATAGAAAGAGCGGAATATGTAAAGAAAGGTGGGGCCCATGTATTTGTACTGGCATCTTTCCCATAACATCGAATGCTGACACTTTACTGCTTTGCAGAGGTAGAAGCGATGTACGTCCAAACCTTCAAAGCTAGCATACGATTAAGACGCCTGTTTGCTGATGTCGAAATACCTCCAGGTATTATCTAAAGAAGTACAGGGCTTTACGCCAGCGTTACGAAAATATTTGATGCTTCCTATTTCTTCCGAGCCCACCAAGCGCCAATTTCAAGACACTCGCCATTTAATGTACCTTCGTTTTCGAGTAAATCGGTATTGAGGCCAGCCCACCACCGATCCCATTCATCCTGCTTCATTCCACTTTCTACCATCAATATCGGCTCCAAGCTTTCAATGAGTCCAATCACCGTCGTCAAAGCAGTACGTCGGAGAGCAGCCTGATCCTTAGTCAGGCGCTTGTGGCTTACACGCGATTCCCTAATCTCGGAGGCATATTGTCTGTCAGGCTTTTTCGAGTCATTTTCCTCCTTTTTCTCTACGAATTCTTCTCCAATACCTTCACGCTCCCAACGCACCTCTCCAAATGGTACGGCAACTCTTTGGCTGCCAATCTCTCCGTAAAGGCTCGACTCTTTGGACACAACGCTCATAATTGCGCATGGTGTAGTGGTGATCTTCAACTTGTCAAAAGCTTTCTTTGCCCACGAGTTGAAATCATGCAGGTAGGAATTCTGTGCATGTGCAAATCCGGTTTCGGAGGTAACTATGTACGTCGCAGTTTCTTTGGCTTGATCAACATCCTCTTCAGCCGCTTCAGGAATTTTTGATGCATACGGAAGAATACAACGGATGAGGATATCTGATTCCCAGACCTCAATCACCCCACCCGGTTTGAGGTACCGCATCAACTCCGTCAGTGGGTTAGTTCGACAGAACGATGTATCCTTGACGAATATGAAGTCAAACTCTTCGTCTTCGAAGGGCAATGGCGGTTTGCGAAGGTCATGTTGAATGAACCGCCAGTGCACGCCATGCCGCCTGAGATCTGGTGCCAGCGGTGCGATATCGAGACCTGTGAATGAAATATTGGCATGCCCTTCACGCTTGAAATAATTATGACATGCCGAAGACCAAAATGCTGTTCCGCAAGCTACTTCTAAAACTTTCTTTGGCGGTTGATCATCGAATAGTGTCGAGCAGAACGGAGCCCCAAATACATTCATGAGCAGTAGCGTACGAAGACTCTGCCTGTGTAATTCGACCAAATCAACTGGCAGCGGGTATATTATACTTGGATCCCGCAGGTACCGGCGACCATGTCGAAAGGCGAAAGGCGTTGCCATGTAGTCTCCAGAAGGCACTTTGGGCTTATGGCCGGTGGGGGCGGTGTTACTTGGAGGCAGATTATCAATCTCTGCCCCTCGGCCTTTTTCTAATATCCTCGCATTTTCCCCATAGCCATGAGACTTGTGACGATGCCGCGACTGTAACACCGAATTTGATAGATTTAGACTGTTGGATTTGATCCTGCTGGATTGTTGGCTGACGGAAGAAATCGATGAGCTTCTATAAGAACGCTGCGGCGTGTCGGGGAAAAAAAGAGGTCCGGCTCCAGCCATATTAAATAGATTAACTGTGGGTCAGCCAGGGTTAGCATCGAAATCTCTTCAAACCTCAGGCTGAAGTAAGTGAGTTTACAGGTGCGAGTAATTCAAGCCATGGTTCAGAATTAAAGTAAATCGATAGTTTTGTAGATTGCGTAAATTGGGGCCGAGGGAGCATTTGTGGAGTTTGCTTGCGGAGATGCACCCGTTCCTAGTGCTTACAGTATACCCCTACATGCCGTGATACCTACGTCCTACCTTACCTTACCTACTTGGACTCGCCATCCAGGAACAAGGCGATTCTTCGCTTAGGAGCACCAGTTTCCTGACCCCCTAGATACCTACACAGGCTTCGAAGCTGGTTCCGAACTTTACGAGTTTCGAGTAGCCGGATAGTGTTATCTAGTTCGGATGTTTGGAGGTCTAAGTTGGGTTTACAGGGAGGAAGTAGCTTTTGAGAGAGGCGGCCATCCACGCGCAAGGCTAAGGTACATACAGACCAGAGTCTTGACCGTTGAAGCGAGACAGCACCTTTGTGTTTGCGGAGGTGTAGCAAATATTCGCTTTACATCGTTGTGCTTCAAACCCCACCAGACTGATGTCAATGCTGCCGTAGACCTGATGATAACCCATGTCGGGAGATTACACGACGAGCCCATGGTATGCCAGATTACCAGCTGCGATCAACTCCTCATCAGCGTGAAGACGTGTGAAATTCAAGCATTCAGGCATCTATCTACATGGGTTTCTACCATTCCTGTTAATTACGACTAAGGCTGCTTAGTCATTTATCCGCCAGAGCCGCACTAGACGACTTTGGGAACATCACTGGTGAGAATTGGACCATCGCAACACAACAGTGCCGCAAACAATCAAACGCCATTCACTTCGTCTGCCTTGATCCCTTGGACATAAAAGACACTCAAATAGTCTATCAGGGCCAAATGCTCCCCTAATAGATAGAGCAAAGAAGCAAACCAAGCTGTGGAGGTATCTCTGAACTCGTGGGTTCCCCACGGCACTAGTCGCAAGATTCTTAAGCGTTGACATCGCATTCATAGATCCTCTCTTACATTTGCAATACTGAATGTTAGAGCGAATCTGCACTAGGAACGGTAAAGGGTAACTTTGGCGTGAATAACGAGCACAGCCACATCCATCCCATAGACGGGTACCGACGAAGGACTCGTCACAGCAAGACGTCCAGACAAAAGGGTAAACTCCTATTGATTTTGGCGTTGCCAAAGAGATTCGAGCCCTACGTCCTCGAGCACGTCCACAACAAATCTATGATCGAACGAAGACTCTCACGAAAGCCCTATCCTCCCACAGCCCCAAAGTTTGCAACAGATACTCCCACTACATATCCAGGAGGTCTGCGAATAGAATCCTCTGTCGATCCGCCCGGTCTGCCAGATGGCAGATGGTGCCTACCGGTTCCAGCAGCCTGGGGCTGGACAGTACTACTATACCCAGCACAATCAACAGAACCATCATCAACGCCATTTACCCCGCAACGGATCCCCCGTGAATAGTGGCAGGGGAGGTTACACAAACGACACGCCATCTCCTTCACGTTCTCCGGTCTCGCAAACCTCCTCTCATAACCCGTACGGAATGTTCAATCAAGGTCACCAACAAGGACAGCATGTGATGATGAATGGGGGCCAGGGGCATCAGAGGTATATGCAAATGAACATGGCCCACAAATACCAGCACCAAACGCACCAGCAGCACCACGGGCAACAGAATCATCATCATCAGCAAAACCACGTTGGCGGTCATGCAGGCATTGGTCATCAACATACATTCTCTTCAGGGACATTGTCTAACGCTACTCCCCATTTCACACCCGCCAACCTCCATAATGGCAGCTCGATAAATGGCCAATCGGGGAATAACGAAGCTATCAGCAAGCACTGGCAGAATCAGCTACAGTTGGTTGCAGAAGCAAGACAGTCCATCTCGAACCCGCATCATCACTGTAAAAAGGAGGGTGTAACGCGAGTCAGCAAAGGATTAGTGGAGATATCATCAGAGGATCCACCAGTAGAGGATGAAAATGTAGAACGCAATCGAACAACAACGAAAGGGGAGGTTCGACGGCAGGATTGGGACGCCATGGACCTCAGTGGGCAGGGCCTTCGAGCTCTTTCACCCTCATTGTTTTTGGACTACATGTTCCTCGGGAAGCTTTTCATTGATAACAACAAGCTCACACGGCTTCACCCAGCAGTAGGGCATTTAAGACATCTTACTCATCTGGATGCCTCAAACAACCAGCTGGTGGAGATTCCGGCAGAGATTGGTATGCTTGTTAACATGAAGTCGCTTTTGCTCTTCGACAATAACATCCGATTACTTCCTTTTGAGATTGGCTACCTTTACAATCTGGAAACGCTAGGTATTGAAGGGAACCCTTTGGAAGAGCGTCTAAAGGAGGAGATTGTGCAGAACGGTACCAAGGCTCTTGTGACTCACCTTAGGGAAGACATGACAGGTAAGACTCTCTTATCTGTCTCGATCCCGAACACTTCGATGACATTGTTAAATTATGACAGGTGGTACCCCTCCAAATGAACGCGATTGGCACATATTAGATGATACTCCCACTCAGGAGGTTGTTTCGGCTCTTTCATACAACATATTGTGCGACAAGTACGCCACAGCCTCTCAATATGGTTATACGCCGTCAACAGTTTTGGCCTGGAGTTACCGGAAAGAGGTCATCATTGGGGAGGTCAGGGATAACAACACGGACATTGTATGCTTACAAGAGGTTGACCAGGAAAATTACGAAGGGTTTTTCCGACAGGAGCTAGCATACAATGATTATCGAGGTGTATTCTGGCCAAAGTCAAGAGCGAAGACAATGGCGGAGAAGGAGGCCAGACAGGTTGATGGATGCGCAACTTTCTACAAGGCCAGCAAATATATACTTCTGGACAAGCATCTCATCGACTTCGCAAACACCGCTATCAATCGACCGGACATGAAAGGCGAACATGATACGTTCAATCGCGTCATGCCGCGAGATAACATTGCTGTCGTAACGTTCTTTGAGAATCGACTTTCGGGTTCAAGGCTGATTGTCGTCAACGCTCATATCTACTGGGACCCTGTCTACGAAGACGTTAAAGTTGTTCAAGTGGCAATCCTTCTGGAGCAGTTGTCTAAATTAGCCGACAAGTGGGCGAAACATCCGCCATGTACAGACAAAGCAGCCTTCCGACATACCGAAGTCGACGGTGAAACAGTCTCTGAGTCCCCCAATGAGCCTGCCCCTGAACCTGGTCCATCCATTGAATACTCCTCCGGACCGCAGATACCGCTGATTATCTGTGGTGACTTTAACTCTGCTGCTGGCTCTGGTGTCTACGATCTCATCACTCATGGCTGCTTGGCTGGCGACCACTCCGACTTGTCAAACCGCGGTTATGGAAACTTCACTCGTGATGGTATGGCACATCCATTCAGCCTCAAGTCGGCTTATAACGGTACGGACGAGCTCAGCTTCACAAATTACACTCCCAATTTCACGGGCTTCATTGACTATATCTGGTATTCGGCAAATGCGCTCCAGGTGAGGGGTGTGCTTGGGGACGTGGACCAGGAATATTTAAGCAAGGTTCCCGGATTTCCCAACCATCATTTTCCAAGTGACCATTTGGCACTTAAGGCGGAGTTTTCGGTCAAGTCACGGAAGGAGCGTAAGGTCACGGAGGCCGATTTCGGTCCACAACGAGAACGGAGGAACTGACCTTCGATCTCTCATCACCTACCTGAAACATCGACAATGCTGTTGTCAACTCTTCGCCGAGGATCCTTTCAGGGGCTTTGTATCTTGTCGTGACTGGCTCAAAGGGCCTTGGAAAACATACACCGGAGGCGTAGTGTTTTTTCTTCCAATTGGTGCTGGGGCGTACCTTTGGGGGTCGAATTCTTCTCGGGCGATTGTGTATTGTGGCCCGTTTTTCCTAGTCAAGGAGGGGACAGGATGGGAGGGATGTAGATCTGGATGCGGACATGTTTTCCTAGTCATCCTATTTCTATCGAGGGCGTTTCCGCTTGCATGCTGTTATGGTTTTATTTTAGTGGGACGACGAGGTTACCAGTCGTCGATGGTTTGCTCCCGACCAAATACACAGGTGTTGCTATCAGCCCTTGTTCAATCCACATCTCCTGCATCCATGTGACAAATTCGTTGCGCACAAGTAGCATGATCGGCATCTCTGCACCACTTGAGGGGATCCATTCTGCGCACAAACTACTTCTGGACAAGAGATTCTTTTGATCCGACACCAAGTAAGCCACCACACCTCAGCTCCTCGACGGGCCAACCGAATTGCGGCTTTGCAACACCACCAACCATTTAGGTCGAGGGTAATGCTTGCATCTACAGTTCAACCGCCATGTAGCGCAACAAGAAGGCACGCCAGAGCGTTCTGTCACGGAAACAGCCGTCGGAGCTATCAGAACTCGCATGGTACATGAATCTATGATACTCCATGCACATCACAGCATCCGATCCCAACGGGATCCATGCTTCAGAACAGGGCTGCCTCGCAGCACTATTATCCTATCGATAGGGGAAAACTTAGGAACGGAGCCCCTATGCAGCACTGCTGTTCCGATGGGATCTCACTTTGGGGGCGTTCGCCTATATGCATATGCTGCTGCATGGTAGGATCCATCAGGTCCAACGTCACGGCCACTGTGGCTTACAGGTTCCCAATGCACAGAAGGGCATGTCAGGGGATACGCTGCACAGCGACACGCGCGGATGTGTTTGCGGTCCGGCTGGCTCAAGCTCTCCCCGGAGCAGCACCACGGTACTGTGCACGTAGGCAAATGCGGTGGCTACGTGCATGTCGCATCGCTGCAAGCAGCAAGATGTGGTGCATTTATTGCCGACCCTTATGCCGGGCGTCGCCCTGTTTTCTCCGGATAATTATATTAGATGTCGTCGGCGGGGGGTGACGGATGACAGCCAACGGTGTGAGTAGTAGCGAGCCATACAGAGCACGCGCGGCAGGGCGGGAAAAGAGCAAGATTTCACGACGATACGTGGGGGTGGGTTGGTTGGGGATGTTTAAACGATGACGAGCGATGATACACTGGGTAAGGATCGGTTTCAAAAGATCATCCTTTCCGTACTGAGTTACAAGGCGAATGGGACGAGACAACAATTGTATGAGACCAGGGGGGCGGGGGGCAGTACGAACTACTGTGTACTAGTACTAGTACTGGTAGGTACGGTAATCCGGGGTATCAGCTGTTAGTATGGAAGCCACAGCCAGGGGCTAACTTCACTCTGTATTTGACGATTGTACTAACGAATAAAACCCCCGGCTACGTCGCACGGAGGTATCCCTTAAACCGTCATTAAAGCTGCCATCCCAGGATTAACGAAGCTAAGCCTATTTAGGCACCCACCAAAATATTTGCTTACTGCACAGTTCCTCTACCTCGCACTAGGAAATCTAAATATTAATCTCCAGATCCCCATTGGCCTGGTTAGTCATCTCCCGTCGCTCCCGAGTACCCTAACAGGTAAGGTGGCCGTATACCTGGGATGGCAGCTTTAATGACGGTTTAAGGGATAGGTAGTAAGTACCATTACACTACCCACTGATACCGAGTAAATTGTTGCTTGAACCTTTGAACGCCCATCAACGCCATCACGTCATTATTACCGATGGGCTAGAAGTAAGGTGATCAGATGGCGGGGGACAGGGGTTGGGGACTTGGGCGTTCGCAGAAGATCGTGGGATAGTCACCCCTTCAAGGGCGGTACTGTGTACATACGGAAGTACACCGCACACGTATAAGGTACTTTAGCATCAACGAACTCAATTAAACAACGAGATAAAGCATCACGATACCAACAATGTCTAACTTTGCCATGCCCGAGACACGCGACTGAAATAATAATAATAACAACTCTTTTTCATGTTTCTTATAGTTGGGACCGGAGTCTTTCTATTCCTTTCGGGTTGTTGGCTTCTTCCCCCACAAAAAGAAGATTCCACAGCTTCGATGAAACAGCGTCAGGGAGTCGCGCCACAAGTTTCCTACGACGCTCAAGCGGACCGATGAGATAATCCGGTCGCCTTTTGATTGGCAGAAACAGGACGGTCCGATGATAACCCCTGGGGGAAGTCCGTCAGTAGTGGAGTCGGGTATTATCCATCATCCATTATCCAGAACCCCTGTCGGCCGCACGTAGTATGTACTGTAACTGCCCCTACGGAAGTACTCCGTACTCCCTAATGTACGAGTAAAGGGCTTCGGTTTCGTTGCTGGGAAGGAATAGAAGCTTAGCCCTGCGCTTAGTGGGGAACGAGAGGAAAGAGCGTGAACGTCCGTCTTCCGTACTAGGTAGTTAGTACATACTTGCTGACCTCAGTCCTCCCCTACTTCCTGCCTAAATCATCTTGTAGACTTTGTAGTTTCCCCCCCCCCCCCCCCCACCAAAGGTACCTCTTTCCCTTAACTGTCGAATTTGCTTGGTAGTCGTGGTGCTAAGGTACGTAGTGCCTACCTGCTTACTGCGGTCCTCAAGGGCAAGGAAGGGGACGAATACGTACCTACATAGCGCTTGCCCCGACCGCACCCGTCCCTGCCCTATCCTACCTACGGAACTACCTACCTACCGTACCTGCCTGCTTAGGTACTTAGTAGTACCATTACTGAACCAAAACCCCCATCCTTACCCTTACCCTTACCAAACTGGTCAAAGCAAAGAGTCTCGGTCCCGCTTCCCATGTTA